>SKEB01000037.1_pt1 | contig 187556 bp, 134 predicted proteins | sample 4826561 | NCBI WGS metagenome assembly SKEB01 (sample SAMN11008820, study PRJNA524170) | human gut metagenome | biome: Human fecal sample; material: Feces; isolation source: fecal sample from pouch patient p17 | host: Homo sapiens | place: Israel: Tel-Aviv | collected 2016-03-29 | reverse complement strand
GGCGTCTTTGAGGAGAGGGGTCGGTCATTTCCGTAGCTAATAACGGAGGTTCTGAAATTGAAACAGAATATGAGACGAAGTCTTTTGATGTATCGCTGGTAAGGCGATGGTCCTCATTTCGATTGAATAGTCAGGTCTCCAGACCTGACAACATGACTGTAATAGAGCCTCGGCGGATGTTGATTGGACACCAAGAGGGAGATCTGTGTTTGAAAAGGAACATTTCTTAAGGTGCTTGTGCGAAGGGTGCAAATATCAATAACAAAGTTAAATAATTATCGTTGTTATAAGGCCGACTTGCGGACCTTATGCAGGGGGTATTGTTTGCTAGCAAAGGCACCAAGTCCGGGTTGTGCCGCTATATCCACCAAAGAGACGGCCAATCGCAAGAATGCGGTCAAAATATACAATGATGTCGAAATGATAGTCGTCGACTTGGTTAATGTGTGCATGTATATGATGCAGATAACAGGTCTGTATGCCATGATGTTCCAAGACAAAGAAGAGAAGAAAGCTGTCTGATAGAGCGACAATGCCTGGAAGGACTTCTTCGACAGCGATGCTATAAGCCTCTCTCTCTAAGACCTTGACCGCGTTGATTTTGCGGTGTTTCAGAGGGCTGGCATTGCTTTTACGGTTCACAGACAGTGTCGAGGAACCCAAAAAAGAACAATTTTTAACAATATTATGATGACTTTGACTCAGATACCGTCTGCCTTGCTGCCAATAGTTCAAAAGCAGGTAACCGCAATCGGGTACACAGCTGTCTTAGTCTGGCAGATCACTGATTCAAGTTGCGAGGGTACCAGCAGCCTTACTAGATAACGATTCTGAGTTGGAAACATACAGGTATCAGAGTCCGAAAGGAAAAGGGCGAAGACAGCCTAGCAGATCTGTTAATTTGTATGTCTTATGCTTCCTGGATCCTCTAGGCAAGTCGCCTCACGGATTTTTTGCCGGGATCATGAATCCTTTTTAAGGCAATTGTCTGTGTGTGAGTTTGCTGTATCAGCTGAAAGTCTTCCTATTCATTCGTATCCTGTCGGATCGGATGGGTTCCTGAAGCTCGCCAGCCCAGATCCTCCAAGAGACGGCGGTCATGCTTATCCAGGGTTGAACAGTCCAATCGGGCGATCAGGTCGGGACGGATCCGACTGGTTCGCCTGATGGCCTCGTCGCGCCGGAATCTGTCCACCTTTCCGTGGTCGCCGCTGGTCAGTATCTCGGGAACGGCCATGCCACGCCAGGTGGTGGGGCGTGTGTACTGGCGATATTCCAGCAGCGGCTCATCCCCGGTGTAGGACTCTTCCACGATGGATTCAGGATTGCCCATGAAGCCGGGCAGGAGTCGGGTGATCGCCTCCAGCATGACCGAGACGGCCACCTCGCCTCCATTGAGCACGTAGTCGCCGATGGAGTACTCTCGGACATCGACCCCTTTGCTTCGGTAGTAATCGGGGATGCGTGCGTCGTAGCCCTCGTAGCGACCGCAGCCGAATACCAACCTCTTCGCCTGTGACAGCTCGGTCGCGTCGGCCTGGGTGAACAGGGGAGCGGATGGGTTGGGGAAGATCAGGACTGGTAGGGTCACGCCAGCCTCGTGGCTGTCCGCAGATGAATCTGCCTCGGATGCTATGCCGTCGCTTGTGTCGCCGGAACTCTTCATTGCTTCTTTGTGTTCTATAACATCAGCGGTGTCGGCTGTCTGGTCCATAGGCGGTTGTTGCTGAGTTGATCCGTCTGGCATGCCCAGCAGGTCGTCCAGACACTGGCCCCAGACTTCGGGTTTCATCACCATGCCTGCTCCGCCGCCCACCGGCGTATCGTCCACGGAGTGATGAACGTCATGTGTCCAATCGCGCAGATTGTGGACGCGTATGGTCACCAGGCCTTTCTCCTGGGCCTTGCCTAGCAGGCTGAGCCCAGTTACGTCAAAATACTCGGGGAAGACGGAGATGATATCGATTTGCATGTCAACAACTTTACCTAAGCCTGTTCGGTGCGGAATCGGACAAGGATCGGCACGTCTCGGAGTTCGCCTGACAATTCATTGCGATGGTGAATATTGTTTCCAACGAGTTTGTCTGATAGGGGGTCCCTTTATAGCAGCTATCCGGAAACAGTTTGCTCAGTGGACTGTGTCGTCGTCTTGTATTGTCTGCATGAGGATTCGTAACAACGTCGACGGTGGAGCATAGAGCTTATCTGCTCCTATTCTGATTTGATAGATTAATTTTCGGGTAGTAAAATTCAACTCAGATAGCAAAATAAAACAATAGGCTAGATATTAAATAGAAATGTGCACTTCAAGGAGATTCTTTGGAAAAACTCGAGCTCATTCGTCAGAACCTCCTGCCAATCAATGATGCGCTTCCAACATTGTTGCCGCAGGCTAGGCTTCGCTCGCTCTCGGCCATGAATACACTCGGCACTCCTCGGGCTAAGTATCCGAAGCTCTATGCGGACAATTTCAACGCGACGCTCCGGGCAGAGATCGCCGACGAGCCAATCGACGGGTGGGAACTTACGGGATCCACCTCCTGCCTTCATCTGCGCAACATCGGTTCAGGCCTCAAGCTTCGATTCCTCAAGAAGTTCAAATTCGAGGGAAGTGTTCCTCCAGCCGGAACGAACTTACGGCGTAGGCAGGCATGGGTGCAACCAGCTATGCTCGACCAGGAGCTTTCCGGCAAGAAGCCGCTAAGCGACGCAGAAATCGTCTTGGTTTGGACTGAAGCAAACGGCATTTTTCATTGTTCCGCCTACCAGCCTACTGGAACCGGCCGGTTTCCCAAGGGCGCTCCCTGCATCGCTCTCATGGTTCTTCAGATGGGTGAGGGTTTCAAGGGTATGGCGTTTAACGGTGACGATGACGAAAATGAGTTGTTGGTCCCGCGCTCAAATACAATTGTCCGAGAAGAAAGGGAAGAGACGATCCAATGAACGAGTTCAACCCCACGCGCATTGAGCTTGCACGGAAGTATCGGGGTTGGACCAAAAAAGAGCTTGCCGAGCATTCTGGCATGACCCCGACCTACATTGGTATTCTGGTTGGCAATCCGACCGCCCATCTTACGGAATCAAGCATTGAAAAGATAGCCTATGCTACGAGCCTTCCCCAGTCTTTCTTTATGCTGCGCGAGCCAGGTCTTGATTGGAATCGTCTCGCCTTTCGTCGCAAGAAAAAAATCACCATGAATCTCAGTAACCGCATCTGCGCGGAGTTCGAGATGTTGGCGGACACGGTTTCCAGGGTAAGTTCGATGTCAAATGTGCCAGATGATGCGGCCTCCTGGCTTGATGAGATTGCGCCGACCTTGAACCCGCAGGCACAGGGAGTCCGTGATATTGCGGCAAACACGCGTGCGATACTGGGGCTGCCTTCTACGGGAGCGGTGCGCAACATGATTCGAAGCGTGGAGCGTAAAGGAGTGATCATTGCACCGCTGACGACGAAGGTGGCTGATTCGGTCAGTGATGGAGTTACTTACCCAGGCAAGGCTCTTATAGGCTATTTTCCAGAAAACAAGCCTGGCGACCGGCTCAGATTCACTATTGCTCATGAGCTGGGTCATCTGGTTCTACATCGGTACCGCCGTCCCAAGGATGTGTCCTTGATGGAGAGGGAGGCTAACGAGTTCGCTGGTGAATTCCTTCTTCCTGAGTCTGACGCGCGAGCGGTCATCAGCCCGAGCATGATGCTGGAGGACTACCTGTATGTAAAGTCCGGGTGGGGAATTTCTATTGGTGCGGCCGTGCGCAGAGCTTTCGATCTGGGCCTGATCGATGGGGACAAATACAAATCCCTATACGTTCGCATGGCGCAGCGTCACTGGATAAAGCATGAGCCCGTAGAGGTCAAGACGGAGCATCCGGTGCGTCTTGCTCAAATGCTCGGCCGTGCGTTTGGCGGACTGGACGATACTGGCCGTTCTACGGTGCCCAGGGATGGGATCGAGGGATTCCTTGGAATTCCCTTCGAACTGGCGAACGATTGGTGTGACAACAGGCTGACGGAAAAGGCAGCGAGCTGGACGATCATGAGATAGGCTAAAGCGGCTGCTAGAAGCATCTTCATGAAGACCACATTTGTCAGCAAGACATTCAGGAAAGACTTTCATAGGGCAATGCCAAGTCGAAAAGAATCTCAACGGGTCCTTTGTCGACGGAACAGAAAAAATGACTGGAACTGCAAGGGCTGGATTCGTCCAGAATTATTGCAGGCGTGGCGAAGTTCGGAAAATCAACGGACGGACAGCTTGGTCAGTTCGATGAAGAACGTAAATTGCTCGAAACCACGTCAGCGCAAACAGCAAATCTCGATGCTACCAACTGTCCCAAGCCTGTTCGGGTAAAGCGTGTGCGCCCGGATAGGTACGCCTGCTGGTGCTACACTGTCTGGGTCTACAAGTCGCGTAAGAATTTGGCTTGGAAGATGTCATCAACGCAGCCAGAGAGCTATAACCGTTGCGCAAACAGCAATGAGAGCGGCATCGGATGATGCCATGCCGTACGGATCCGTGGAGATGGCTATGCGAACAGTCTGATGTGTGAGGAGCGGACGGTCCATGGTCGACCATGTTGATAAGCGAACAAAACTGCTGATTACCGGCACTGCCGGGCTCGCCTTCTGCGGGGTCCTTTTGGAGACCTCGCTCAATGTCACCTTTCCGGAGATGACCCGGTACTTCAACACCGGGCTGGGCACGGTCCAATGGCTGACCACCGGCTATCTGCTGGTGGTAGCCCTAACGGTTCTGGCTGCAGCCTGGCTGGAGCATTCATTCACGACCCGTATATTGATTCTGGCCAGCGTGGGAATATTCCTGGGCAGTGACCTGATGTGCATCCTTGCTCCATGTTTTCCCCTCCTTATGGCGGGGCGCCTCCTGCAGGGCATCAGCACTGGTATCGTTCTTCCCCTGGTCTTTTCCCTGATCATGAAAAAGATACCTCTTCACATCCAGGGTCGTTACGTGGGCAGCGCCGGCATGGCGGTAGCCCTGGCGCCCTCACTTGGGCCGACCTTTGGTGGAGCCGTTATCCAGGCCTTATCCTGGCGGGCCATCTTTCTGATCGTGCTGCCCATCGAGCTGGTCTTCGGGCTCATCGCCCTCATCTCTGTAGACAGGGAGAGCGCCCATGTCGGCCCCTTCGCCTGGCTCCAGTTCCTTCTTCTGGGTATTTTCCTAACTGGACTGACCCTGGGGCTGAGCACCTTGGATGTGCACGGTCCTATTACCTGGCTGTCCCTGTTCATCGGTGTTCTGGCCCTGGTTGCAGGGATCTGGACCCTTACGCATCAGCGCACCAGGCTGATCAACATTGCGGTCTTCCGGAACCGTACCTTCACCTTTGCCCTGATCCTCTACTTCCTGGTCCAGTTCGTTCAGATTGGCCTGACGTTCATCCTGCCCAATATGGCCCAGTCCGTCCTGGGGGAGACCTCCACCGTGGCCGGCCTCTTGCTGCTGCCGGGGAGCCTGCTCTCGGCACTCTGCCAGCCCATCACGGGCGGCTATTTGGATGGCCATGGCCTGCGTGGACTGCTCGCTGTGGGGAGCGCTGCCTTCTTCCTCTCGGCCTTAGGCTTCCTAGTCCTCAGCCGGCACTTGTCTGTCCCCCTGATGGTTCTTCTCTACGCCTGCTACATGGTCGGTCAGGCTTGCGTCTTCAACAACCTGCTTACGGTCGGCCTGCAGCATATCTCTGCGAAACTGGTGCCTGACGGCAACGCCCTCTTCAACACCCTTCAGCAGTATTCAGGCGCGGCTTCGACTGGGGTTTTGGCCGCCATCATCACTGGCGTGCCCAAGGCCAGAGGAATCCATGCCGGCCCTCAGGCCTTCCAGTTCGGAGCCGTCTGGGCTTTCGTTTTCGTCTTGCTCATTGTCCTGGTCATCCTTCTGGTGGCTTGGTTCCTAGAGCGCAGCCTGGCCGGTCAGGATAGGGAAGAGGTTCAGGTTGTATGAGCGCTGATTTCTTCTGGAAAGCCACCGGTGTCAATTCAGGAATGAGATGCCAACCCAGACGGCCCAGCCCAGTGCAAGGACCAGGTAGGGCCACCAGTGCATGCGGGTGATGGCTACGAACTCTCGGATGAAGGCAGTCGGCCAGTAGTAGCCCTTGGTGTGCGAACCGATGCCGTCGGCATTCAGCCCGACCTTGCTGGCGTATTCGCTGGCCCGGAAGACGTGGTAGTCGCTGGTGACCAGGGCCACCCGGTAATGCTCAGGCCCGGTGCCCGTCTCGTAGCGGTCATCGAGGATCTGCTTGGAGTAGCGCAGGTTCTCCAGGGTTGTGGTCGATCTGTCCTCCATGATGATGGCCTCGGCTGGCACCCCGCAGGAGTTACGCAAATACTGAGCCATGGCTCTGGCCTCGCTGATGACCTCGTCCGGGCCTTGCCCGCCGGAGACCACGAAGCGCCCCAGGCGTCCCTGCCGCTTCCAGAGGTCTACAGCCTTGTCCAGCCGTCCGCGGAGCAGAGGGGTGGGTTCTTCGCCGCGCAGGCCGGCTCCGTGGATGATGATGTAGTCGTAGCGGCGCTTGCGGGGCAGCAGCCTGTACAAGCTGGAATAGAGCAGCAGGGCCAGGAAGGAGAAGAAGAACCAGGTGGCTTCCAGGTCGATCAGCCCAGCCAGCTTCTGCAGCCATGAGGGGGCGCCAAACCCAGCCAGGAGGGGCGAAAGAATCATGTAGGCTACCACGGCCAGTGCCAGCAGTCCGGGCAGCAGGGTGGTCAGGGAAATCCCCTCATGCCGGATGACGATGACCGTGTTGGCCAGCAGGAAGGCGACCACCAGCAGGGGCGAGGCGATCAGCGCAATGATCAGCGGCAGGATCAGCCAGCGCATCCCGAACTGCAGAAGAAGGGCTCCGCCCAGGGTCAGCAGCAGGAGCAGGAACCAGATGGCATTGCGGAACTGCCGTGGCTCCTTGTGCAGGTCCCAGAGGAAGAGCAGGCCGAAGATGATGGCGGGTGCATAGAGCAGGAGGAGCTGCAGGTAGTTGGTCATGCCGTGATTCCCCTTCCCGAGGACGAACTGGCAGGGTTGTATTCCACTGTAGCGAATAGATGAGCCGCCGCTCGTCCTTGACATGCCACCGCTTCCCAGTCTGCCGTGGTAGTATATATGTGGTAAATCTCACACGTTCAAAAGCTGAGGGTGGGCGATTCCCGACGGTGCGAATTCCAAGTCGAGACCATGATAATGATGGGTCCTCTCAGGATTGCACATCGGTGCCTGCATGGGCGTGGTTGGTCGCAAGGCAGCGATGCGTTGGGAGGATCAGGGGTTCAAGTGATGTTGGGTTCCTCCGCGCTCAGGAGATGGTTCGGACCTGGCGTACAAGGCTGTAGAGAGGTGTGGTAATGAAAGTAGTGATATTTTCCACCTGCGTGGTGGACCTCATGTTTCCGAACGTGGGGAAGGCCATGGTGGAAGTGTTGGAGCGGTTTGGCTGCGACACCTACCTTCCCAAGGAGCAGATCTGCTGCGCCCAGCCCACCTTCAACAGCGGGTATGTCAAGGAGAGCATGCAGGTCATGCGCAACGAGGTCGATGCCCTGCTGAGCGTAGATGCCGACTACATCGTGGGTCCAGCGGGCTCCTGCGTGAATATGCTCAAGGAGCTGCCCTTCCATCTCAAGAACGACCCGGTCTATGCCGCCAAGGCTCAGACCATGGCTGACAAGACCTATGAGTTTTCGCAGTTCCTCTATCGTGTGCTGGGTGTGCTGGATGCGGGCGCTGAGCTTGATGCCGTGGCTACCTACCACCGCTCCTGCCACATGACGCGGCTGCTGGGGGAGCGGACCAGCCCCTTCGCCCTGCTCGACCATGTCAAGGGTCTGACCATGGTTCCTCTGCCTCATATCGAGAACTGCTGCGGGTTCGGCGGCATGTTCTCCATGAAGGAGCCTGAGATCTCCAAGCAGATGGTGGATGAGAAGGTGAACGACGTGCTGAGCACCAAGGCCAGCGTCCTCATCTCCTGCGATCCGGGCTGCCTGATGAACATTGGTGGCCGTTTCAACCGGCGCGGCGAGAAGATCACCATCATGCATCTGGCTGAGGTGCTCAATCACAACGTGGACATGAGCCGCGTCAAGTATGTGGAAGGCCGCTCTGCTGGCGATGGGGCCGTGGGTTCCGTCAGGGCTGCCAAGGAAGAGGGGGCTCTGGTATGAGCAGCATGGTCAATGGCAAGAAGGCCGCGCAGTATCTGCGGACCAGCAAGGCTCCCTTCCTGACCAGGGTCAAAGAGTCCGAGCAGGACAAATTCGCCCAGCAGGCCGTGGCCAAGGCCCAGGATGCGCAGTGGGTCAAGCGGGAGGCTGCCCGACAGGAATTGGGCAACTGGGAACAGTGGCGAGACCTGGGCGAGCAGATTCGCCAGCATGTCATCCGCTACCTGCCTGACTACCTGGAGGAGTTCTCCGACAACGTGGAGAAGCGCGGCGGCCATGTCTTCTTCGCTCAGACCGACGATGAGGCTGCCCAGTACATCAAGCAGATCGCCATCGAAAAGAAGGCCAAGCACGTCGTCAAGAGCAAGTCCATGGTGACTAGCGAGATCAACCTGGATCCTACGCTGATGACGGTGCCCGGCCTGGAGGTGCTGGAGACCGACCTGGCCGAGTTCATCCTGGAGGAAGACGACTGGGACCAGCCCACACACCTGGTCTTCCCCGCCCTGCACAAGAACCGCGAGCAGGTTCGGCAGGTTTTTGAGAAGAAGCTGGGTTACAAGGGCGACAACGACCCTCAGCACATGGCTCGGTTCTCGCGCAAGGTTCTGCGCAAGCACTTCCTCGAGGCGGACATGGGCATCACCGGCTGCAACTTCGCCGTGGCTGACACGGGCATGATCAACCTGGTGACCAACGAGGGCAACGCCGACCTGGCCATGTGCATTCCCAAGACCCAGGTGGTGGTCATGGGCATGGAGCGTCTGGTGCCGACCATGAAGGAGGCCGAGACCATGGACAACATGCTGGCCCGGTCCGCCGTCGGCCAGAAGCTGACCTCCTATTTGACCTACACTGCGCCACGCACCGGCCAGGAGTCGGATGGACCGGACGATGTCTATGTGGTCATTCTGGATAACGGGCGCTCCAACGCTCTGGGAACGGTTTTCGAGCCCATCCTCCAGTGCATCCGCTGTGCCTCCTGCCTGAACGTCTGCCCCATCTACCGGCACATCGGCGGTCACGGCTACGGATCCATCTATCCCGGTCCTGTGGGCTCGGTGCTTTCGCCGGTGCTGGACGGAGGCTACGACGACTTCGGGGATCTGCCCTACGCCTGCAGCCTGTGCGCAGCATGCACGGCCACCTGCCCGGTCAAGATCCCCCTGCATCAGCTCATGATCGAGCACAGGCGGATCATGATGGACGACCAGTCCCAGGCCAATCTGATCGATGACACGGTCATGAGGGTCATGGGTCTGGGCACCGGCCATTCCTCGCTCTTCCGCACTGCCCTAGGGGTGGATCACACCATGCTGACACCCATATCCAAGAAGCAGCCGGAGACGGCCAAGAACCTCTTCGCCAGCGATCGGCACGTGGAGTGGATGCCCTTCGTCTTCGGCGGATGGACCAAGGTTCGTGATCTGCCGGATCCGCCCAAGCACGGGCAGAACTTCCGCAGTTGGTTCGCTCATCACAAGAAGGAGCAGCAGGCATGACCGATCGTGAGGTATTCCTGGACTACCTGGCCAAGAAGAGCGGACGGCCCCGCCACCAGCTCAAGGACCACCCTCTGGTGCCGGTCAACGACCTGCCGGAGACCACCTTGTCTGGCCACACCCAGGATGAGCTGCTGGAGATCGCCCGGAAGAGCAGCGAAGCCGTCCATGTGGACTTCCGCACCTGCACCAAGGCCGAGTTGCCCACTGCCCTGGACGCGTTCATCGATTCGCGCAAGGACGACAGCGACCATGTGATGCTGCCCACCTCCGACCTGTTTGCGGATTTCGGTCTGGAGGAGTGGAGGGATGGTCTGAACCCGCCCGCCACTTTCTGGAAGCCGGGAGCCAGCCGCGAGGAGAATATCAAGACCGCCGACGAGTCCGGCACAGCCATCGCCTTTGCGGACTTCCTGCTGGCCGAGTCCGGCACCATCACCGTGGCTACTACACCGGGTCAGGGTCGTGCCTTCCACTTTCTGCCGGTGCACTATCTGAGCATCATCCGCAAGTCCAAGATCCTGCCCCGAACCCGGCAGGCCATGGACTATTATGATCCAGCCTTGGTCTCGGGCGAGCTCAAGACCTCCAACATCAACTTCATCACGGGTCCCTCCAACACGGGCGACATCGAGATGGTGATCGTGGTGGGCGTACATGGTCCCCTGGATATGACATATCTGGTGGTTGAAGACATGTAGCTCTACAACATTTCCTGCTTAGGCAGGCGCATTTCCCGTAGGTGGGGAGTCAGCGGCTCGAAAAGGGGCGCTGACTCCCCACCTACGGTTTTGTTGAAAGATGGACTCAGCCCAGACCGGGCAGAAGTCCTCCAGGTGGATCGATGGCCACGTACCCGTTTTCAATGTCGACTTGGGGCACCAGGGCCTCGACGAAGGGTATCAGCCCTTCCGCATCGTCGTCGCTTTCTTCGGTGGTCATGCGGATCTGCAGCTGCTGCTGGGCTATACCATCCAGCACGTCGCTGACGTGGCCGACCACTCGCCCGGACGGTTCACCTAGCGAGTTGCCCGGGGCCATGCGAACCTCGAGCCCGATCAGATCCTCGGGGTACCAGGCATCCTCCTGTGCCAGCTCCTCGGCTGGATCAGCCTGGACATACAGTTCGATGCCGTTCAGCGCTTCGGAGGCGTTCCTGTCTTCCACCCCTTTGAAGAGGACAATCCAACGCTGTTTGAAGCGGCGGGAGGAGGCTACCGTGAAAACCTGTCCGTCCTTGGTTTGCAACTGGGAACTTGGGGCGAATCGCCGCTCAGGTTCGTCGGTGTAAGCATATACGTTGACCTCGCCCTTGAGTCCCTGGGCGCGGCCAATACGGCAGACCCTCAGCAACCTTCGCTGCTGAGGGTCCGGACCCTGCGGGTCGTGATTGGTGGACCGGCTGGGGCTCACCGGCGCACGTCCATGATGTCGACGCGCACCTTGTGGTCGGCCAGCGCCTGAATCACGGTGCGGATGGCGTTGGCGGTCCTGCCGCCCCTGCCGATCACACGGCCGATATCTTCGGGGTTGACCCGTACCCTCAATAGCTCTCCGCGAGAGTTCTCGTGGGACTTGACCGACACGTCATCGGGAAAGTCCACGATGTTCCTGATCAGGTGCTCAACGGCCTGTGCAAGCATGATAGCCGGTCCTTCCAATCCTTGATGAATGTGCCTTACTCAGCTGCCTGCTCGGTCTGGGCGGCATCTGCCGACTCATCGGCCTTGGGGGCTTCCTTCTCCGCCTGGGCCTTGGCCTTGGCATCAGCCTCGGACTTGGCGGCCTTGAGCTTCTGGGCTTCGTTCTGTGCCTGCTCGATGCGAGCCTGGGCATCAACCTCGGCCTGCGGCACCTTAAGGGTGCCCTCCTTGCCGGGCAGATCCTTGAACTTCTGCCAGTCGCCGGTGATCTTCAGAAGGTTGAAGACAGGGTCGCTGGGCTGAGCGCCCACACCCAGCCAGTACTGGGCGCGCTCGGAGTCGATCTTGATTGAAGAGGGCTGGGTGTTGGGATCGTAGGTGCCGATCTCCTCAATGACCTTGCCATCGCGCTTCTTGCGGGAATCGACCACGACCACGCGGTAGAAGGGGTAGAACTTTTTGCCCATTCTCTTCAGACGAATTCTGGTTGCCAAAACGGCTCTCCTTGGTACTTGGTGTGCCCGGCGGCGTCTCCATGTGGGGCATGGTGGCGCTCCTGGCGTGTTCCTCACGGCCGTCGGAATGAGAGGGCTCCTCCGGACATGAATAACAGCAAAAGTATACCTCAACCGTAGGATTAAGGGTCTGCCGGGGCATATGCCTCAACAGACCCTTAATCTGGTTTTCCTCCAACCTGTGCTGACCTAAAGTCTAGGCCTCGGTCTCCCTGTAGACCGGGGTCTGGCTCTTGTCGTCCAGGCTCAGGGTCAAGGTTCGCTCAGGCAGGACCAGTCGGATCCTGCGATAGACAGGCTTGAATCCATGATGGGTCACGGTTGCCGAGCACTGGCCCTGGTTCTCCATATGGATCTGATAGAGGTTGTAGGCCCCCTGCTCGTAGTCGAAGCTGTATCCGTCATCCTGATAGTGGGTGTAGTCGCCATGTTGGCCGAAGAGTCTGAACGTCATGGACTCCTCGGGCTGGTCGTCCATGTGCTCCACCAGTCGACCCCAAGGCAGCACGGAGTCGGCCCTGACGAAGACGGGCAGCTGATCCAGAGGGGCCTCAACCAAAATATCTCGGTGGCCGCCGAAAGTGACCATGGTGCGCAGGTCCACCCAATCGCCCTCGGGCAGATAGACCATTCGTGAGACCTGCCCTTGCTCTACCACGGGTGCCACCAGAACCTGGTCGCCGACCATATATTCGTCGTTCAAGTTCCGCGTGCGTGCATCCTCCGGGTAATTCAGGACCAGGGGACGCATAACCGGCAGGCCATCGTTCATTTGCTTGGCGAAGCAATCGTAGAGGTAGGGAATGAAGCGATACCTCAGGTGCAGGAAGTGCCGGTAGATGTCCAGGACTTTCGGACCAAAGACCCAAGGCTCCTGGTCTCGTGCCTGGAGGGCGGAATGGTTGCGCAGAAGCGGGCTGAAGATGGCGGCCTCAATCCATCGGGTCAGCAGCTCCGGGGTCGTATCGGCGCTGAATCCACCGATGTCGGCCCCGGCGAAGCTGAATCCGCTCATCCCCATATTGCAGAGCTGAGGGATCGACATCTGCAGATGTGGCCAGAGGCTTTGGTTGTCGCCGGTCCAGACCGTTGAGTACTTCTGCGTTCCCGCGTAGGCCGCGCGTGTGATGACGTAGGGCCGTCTGCCGGTGGCTTTTTTCAGTCCCTGATAGGTGGCCTTGGCCATGTTGTGACCGTAGACGTTGTTCATCCTGGCAAGGTCGGACTTCTGATCTTCATCGCTGAAAACGGTGTCCTCTGGTATCTCTCCGTCGAATACGGCGGGTTCGTTCATGTCTGTCCAGATGCCGGCTGCTCCGCTGTCAACCAGGAAACGGCAATGCCCGGCCCACCAGTTGCGGACCTCGGGTCGACCGAAGTCAGGGAATACCGATTTGCCGGGCCAGACCCTGTTGACATAGACGCTGCCGTCCGGGTTGGTCGCAAAGTATCCCTTATCCAGACCTTCCTGATATATCCGGTAGTCGGGATCCTCTTTGACTCCTGGGTCCAGGATGGGAATGACCCTGACTCCCCGCTTTTTCACGTCTGCCAGGAACCCGGCGGGATCCTTGAAGATGTTCTTGTTCCAGGTGAAGACTCGGTAGCCGTCCATGTAGTCGATGTCGAAGTGGATAGCTTCCAAGGGGAGGTGATACTTGGCAAAGGTGTCGACGATCTGCTCCACCCGGTCCTGGCTCATGCTGTAGCCCCAACGAGACTGCTGATAACCCAGCATCCAACGCTGGGGGAGAGGGACCCGGCCGGTCAGATAGGTGTAGTTGGAGACCACCTCCTTCAAGGAGGACCCGCCCAGTATGTAATAGTCCAGGTTTCCATCCACGGCCGAGTAGAAGTAGTAGTCAGCGTTCTCCCTGCCCAGGTCAAGATGGCTCCGGTAGGTGTTGTCGAAGAAAATCCCCCAAGGGCGGCCTTTTTTCAGTCCGAAGAGGACGGGGATGGACTTATAGAGGTTGGTGAAGGTCTCGATGTGCGGGCGCGGCTCGTCATAATTCCAGTTGTCGTAGTGATAGGACCGCTTGTTCAGATAGCCGGTCTTGTCGCCCAGGCCGTAGAATTGCTCGTCGGGATCCAGGGCCTTGACCACCTGGTAGTAACGGTCCTCGGTTTGGCTGACGCCAGAGACCTCGTGGCCTTCGGCCCGCATGATGCTTTGGTGGGCGGCATCAATCGTCTTGGCGATGGGGCGCCTCTTGCCACGGTAGTCCAGGATCAACGGGTTGCCCTGAGCGTCGAAGACGTCCAAGAGCAGATCAGGCCCGACTGTGACGGTCAGTTGCCCTGTGGACAGTTCCAGATGGTCGCCTACCTCTTTCAGATCGAAGGGAGTCTCTACCTTCTTCTCGCCTTCGATGGCGTAGGAGTTGGTGTGACGGCCCCGGTCCTGGAAGACCCGGATGATCTGGTCCGTCAGTACGGTCAGGATCAATGCTCCCTGGTCGGAGCTCAGGGTGATGGTCTGACCTTTCACGGTGTAATGCAGGTTCGTCATGGCAGACGTTTTCCTTTCGTAATATTGCTTAGGCCTCGTTGGGTTCGGGTTTCCGGCTCTTGATGATGTCCATCAGGGCTGCGCCGATCAGCCAGGAGATGCCCCCGATCAGGAGCATGGTCGGCATCGATCTGCCCACCAGCGGGAAGATCGCGAAGCTGCTGACTGACGCGATTATCTGCGGGAGGCAAATGAAGATGTTGAAGAGCCCCATGTAGGCCCCGTCGTTGGCCCCGTCGGTTTCCGTGGTGAAAATAGCGAAAGGCTCGGCATGCATGGTCAGGAAGCAGATGCCGATCAATGTGAAGGAGCCGATCAGAGCGTACTGGTTGTGGGAGAAAGCGGTCCAGATCATTCCCAGACCCCCGCAGAGCAGCCCAATCCGGTACCAGAACTTGCGCTTGTACTGGCTGGTCCTGGATAGAACCAGGAATCCATAGATGATGCCCACGATGGACTGTACGAAGGTGAGGATGCCATACCAGTTGCCGGCGGCTTGGAATCCGGCGGAGGATGAGTCGGCAGTGTGCCAGACGTTTTGGGCTATGGCTCCGGTGGTGTAGGTCCAGAGGTACTGGACACCGAAGTAGGCGAAGAACTGAATGACTGCAACCTGCCAGAAAGTGCTCGGAGCCTCCTTGAGAAGGGTCCAGTAGGACTTCTGCGGCTTCTTCTCCTCATATTCGAAGTTGTGGTATTGGGCGTAGGTCTTAGGATCGTATTCCTTGACCGAGAGGATGGTGTAGATGGAGGTGGCCAGAAGGACAGCCGCCGCGATGTAGAAGGAGAGCCGGACAGACATGGGGACCACTCCCTTCCTGTCGATGTTGGCTATGCCCAGCCCGGTCAGGAGGAAGGGGCAGAGGTTGGCCAGGACGCCTCCCAGATTGCTGAAGGACTGTTGCCAGGACCAGGCCCGATCCTTCTGCTTCTCGTTGACCATGTCGCCGATGATCATGCGGAAGGGTTGCATGCAGGCATTGTTGGACAAATCCATAAGGACGATGGCTGCCGCTCCGAAGCATAGAGCAGTCAGGGATCCGTAGCCGAAACCGAAGGAACCGGAATTTGGCAGCAGGACCATGACGATGGCAGCCAGAGGGGCGGCCCAAAGCAGGATGGGCATCCGGCGGCCGAAGCGTGGAGACCAGTGGCCGTCGGAAAATCGCCCCAGAATAGGTTGAATGATCATTCCGATCAGGGGCGGCAGTATGAAGAAGAATCCAAGCTTGCTGGGGTCGGCTCCAAGCGTCTGGAATATGCGGCTCATCTGCGAGGTCTGCAGGGAGAAGGCCATGTTGACACCGCAGTAGCCGAAGGTAATGGCGAACATGGTCTTCATGGTGATATCGGGTAGCGAATGCCGTTTCTCGGTAGAGGCATCACTCGTCATTTGAGGTGCGCTCAAGGTATCTCCTTTGATCTTTTGTAAACAATTACTGTAAACGTTTACGGTATGAGTATACAGCCTCATTTATCCTTTATCATGCCCGGGCGTGTGGCTATGATGGCCGATGACATAGCAACTGGGTCCGGCATGGGTTCGGCAGAGGGAAAGATGGAGGTCATGGCTGAAGCTTCCAGAGTGACCTTAAAAGACATAGCACAGCGGTTGGGGCTGTCGACGGCCACTGTCTCGCGTTCGCTTTCCGACACCGGTGAACACAGGGATCAGACCGTACGTCTGGTCAAGGAGACCGCCAAGGAGATGGGGTATATCCGCAACACAGCGGCGGCCGACCTCGTACAGGGGAAGAGCCATGCTTTGGCTGTCATTCTCTCCAACACCAAGACCAATTTCGATTCTTCAATCATCGAGGGGATCGAGCAATCGGCTTCGGAGCGGAATTTGGATGTGTTGATCCTCCATGCGGGTAACGCTGATCTGCAAGCTCAGCGGCGGGCTATCACCACTGCGGTAGAGCGTGCCGTCAGGGGAATCATTCTGGTCTCCCTAGAGCTCCAAGAGTCATTGATCGCCACCATAGAGCAGGTGGGGATGGACTGCATATCGCTCTCATCCTTTGTGGGTGGTGGACGGCTGCCCTGCATTACTTCAGACGACTATCAGATGGGGTATGAAGCCACACAGTTTTTAATTGACCAGGGTCACCGACGGATTGGATTGGCTGGCATTCCTGAACATGGGTCAATAACCCTGCGCATCAGCGGGTACCGGCAGTGCCTGGAGGACAACAGCATTCCTTATAGGGAAAGTCTGGTTTTCCGTGGGGGATGTCTCTACCAGGATGGGATAGCCACCATGAAGCACTGCCTCAAGGCGAAGGAACCAATCACCGCCCTTATCGGTGCCAGCGACCTGGTGGCCATGGGTGCCATCAATCAGGCCAGGGACCAGGGGTTGGATGTGCCCAGTGACGTGAGCGTCATGAGCTTTGACGGCACGGACATTGTGGACATGGTCAGGCCCACCATAACCAGCGTCACCCAGGCCTTTCACCGTATGGGGGTGGAGGGGGTCAAGGCCCTTCTGTCCGCAGACAAGCCGAGTTCGCGTTTTCTGCCTTTCAGGATAATCAGCCGACAGTCGACCGGACCGGGCCCTTACCTGCATAGTGACCCTAAGTGAGCGGCCTCTGCCCATTTCATAGGCACAGTTGAGCCAAAAGGCCACAGTGGTCGGTGTGCGGGACTTTAATCACCTTCATCGATTCGACTCTGATGCCCTGGCTGACCAGGATATGGTCGATTTCGATCAGCGGTGGCAGAAGTGCCTGGCAATGCGGAAAGGTCGGGTGCATGCCGCGACTCAAGGACAGGGAGGCATCGCACAGCCTGCCGGACCCCAGCATGGCCCGAAAGGTGGGGTGGTGCAGGTTGGCGTTGCAGTCGCCCATGATGATGGTGAATGCAGGCGATTCCATGTCTGGGGCGGCCGCCAACTTTTCGCTGTTCAGTAGTGCCAGGCGCTCGATGCCTAGGCCCCATTGTCTGGCGCCGCGCTGGGGCGACTTGGGATGGACTGAAGCCAGGCGGATGGTTCCAGCTTGGGTATGCAAGAGCATTATGGGGACGGCGGAGGCTTCCAAATCAAGGCCTGCCGGCTGAGACCACATGGGCTCCCGACGAGAGAAAAGGGCGTTCCTGCCGCCATTGTCATTTTGGGTCTGCGGTCCCTCCACGAGGTATGGCATGGTCTGCCTCATCCCGGCCTTCCGCAGACGAGTCAGCAGCGTCGAATTCACCTCCTGCAGGGCTAAAACGTCGACATTCTGGCTTTGAACTTGTTCCAGGATGGACTGCGCATCCGCCTTGCCATAGCGGCAGTTGAGTGTCATGACTTTCAGGCTGAGCGCAGGATCAGTGATATCCCGATTGGACTGATGCGATCCGGGAATGTCAGCATCAGCGTCTGCTTGGTTCTTTGTATCAAGCAGACCATCTTTGTGCCCCGAGCCCATGGGAGAGGGCAGGTGAAACCTGTATTGCAGTCTCCACAAGGTGACCAGAGTCAGCTCGATCATGGCCAGGGCGGACTGTGGCCAGGCCTGGATCACCAGGGCGCAGACCAGGATGGCCAACAGGGGAACGGCCAACAGGTCGATCAGAGCGATCAGCTCCACCAGAGGACGGTGCCAGTCGGCTCCGGCCGGCAGGAAGCGCAGGGCCATCCACAAGGCGATGAGCCCCAGGAGAATCCAGAGAAGGATATTCACGTGCCATTGTCTCCTGCATGAAGGAGGCGGTTAGCGGCCGCCGAAGAGACCGCCCAGTCCACCGCCAAGGTTGGGGGGCAGATCCGGCAGGCCTTCAGGCATCTGCGGAGTCTCGGGGCGCTTAACGAAGGCCGAGCCGCCGGAGGATTTGCCCCTGCCGGACAGGCGCTCGCGTAGCGCTTTCTCTTCGGCCTCCCGCTTCATGGGATTGCCTGAACGGGAACCCTTGCGGCCTTTCTTGCCCTTTTTGCCCTTCTTGCCACCGCCAGCGCCCATGCCGCCCATGCCTGGGATCGAGCGGCTGCCATTGGTCATCCGCTTCATCATCTTGGCTGCTTGCTCGAACCGCTGCAGCAGGCCGTTGACAGCCGAGACCGTAGTGCCGGCGCCATAGGCGATCCGGGCCCGTCGTGAGCCGCCGATGATGCTGGGGTCGCGTCGTTCCTGGGGAGTCATCGACTGGATGATGGCCTGGGTCCGGTCCACTTCCTTTTCATCGAACTGTTCGAGCTCCTTGCGGTGCTGGGCCATGCCTGGGATCATGCCCAGGATGCTCTTGAAGGAGCCCAGCTTGCGTACCTGTTGGAGCTGCTCCAGAAAGTCGTCCAGGCCGAAGCTGCCCTCGGACATCTTCCCAGCGGCTTTGCGGGCCTCCTCCTCGTCGAACTGGCGTTGCGCCTGCTCGATCAGCGTCAGGATGTCGCCCATGTCCAGAATGCGGGAGGCCATGCGGTCAGGGTGGAAGACTTCGAAGTCTTTGAGGCCCTCGCCGTTGGAGTCGAAGAGGATGGGCTTGCCGGTGACCGAGGCCACCGACAGGGCTGCGCCGCCGCGGGCATCGCCGTCCAGCTTGGACAGCACCACGCCGGTGAAGTCCACGCCCTGGTCGAAGGCCTTGGCCGTAGCGACCGCGTCCTGGCCGATCATGGCATCGATGACGAAGAGGATCTCGTCGGGGTGGACGGCATCGCGGATATTGCGCGCCTGCTCCATCAGCTCCTGATCCACGCCCAATCGACCGGCCGTATCAATGATGACCACGTCGTAGAGCTTGTCCTTGGCCACCCTGATCGAGTCGGCAGCCACCTTGACCGGATCGCCAGTGACCTGTCCGGGGGCCGCCAGCTCGGATCCGCTGGTCTGCACGCCTGGCTCGGGTGCATATACCGGTACTTCTGCGCGTTCGCCGACCACCTGGAGCTGGGTGACCGCGTTGGGCCGCTGCAGGTCGGCTGCCACGAGCAGGGGAGTGTGCCCGGCGTCCTTGAGCCAGTAGCCCAGCTTGCCGGCCAACGTAGTCTTGCCGGCACCCTGCAGGCCAGCCAGCATGATGACTGTGGGGGGGTTCTTAGCGAAATTAAGTGGTCGATCCACTCCCGCGCCCAGGATGTCAGTCAGTTCGTCGTAGACGATGGAGACCACCTGCTGGGCCGGGTTCAGCGCCTTGGAGACCTCCTCGCCCAGGGCGCGTTCCCGGATGCGTCCGGTAAAGGATCGCACCACGTCCAGGGAGACATCGGCATCCAGGAGGGCGCGGCGGATCTCGCGGATTGTGCCGTCGATATCGGCCTCGGTCAGCTTCCCCTTGGAACGCAGATGGGTGAAGGCCTGGGAGAGCCGATCGGTCAAAGATGAAAATGCTGCCATAATGCCCCAAGTCTACCTGTCAGCCGGGAGATTGGCTGTGGATTCCATAAGGCCTGCGCCCTGAGCCGACCAACCGTAGGCAGTTGCGGAAATTCGATGCTTCTGGGCAAACGGCTGTACTGCTTTTGGTGTGAGTAGTTCGGCAATAATGACTGAACATGGGCGTGGGGATTATTGCTCGGGGAGTGAGAGGGTTTGTGAGGCTTGATAAGAGAAGACATGAGCCTTATATTGTGTTCTCTTGACATGACCCATGACAAGCTTCTATACTAAATCGAAACGATTCGACATCTCGAGTGCATCGACGGAGATGGTCAATGCCCTGTAATCCGCCCGAGGTCGAAACCTTTCGACAAGTCGAATCGCAGTAACTGATGCAAGGATGCAAGGAAGTTAGGAGCCATCATGAAGATCAGAAGAGGGATCGGGGCGGCCTTGGCCCTGGCCATGTCGATCCTGCCGCTGGCGGCCTGCGGATCGGGGGGCGATGCTCCCCAGGAAGCCCATCCGTCCAGCATCAAGATCTGGTACTACGAGGAGCCCAGCAGCGGGCAGGCCCGGGGGTGGCTGAAGGCTGCCGATATCTTTACCAAACAGACCGGTATCAAGGTGGATTTCGAGGTCAAGTCTTTCACTCAGATTGCCCAGAACGGCAGCCAGTTCCTTAACTCGGACGATGCCCCGGATGTCATGGAGTCCAATCGTGGCAACGGCTCGGCCGGTGTCCTGTCCACTCTGCAGCTGCTGACCGACCTGAAGCCCTATGTGCAGAAGTACGGCTGGGACAAGAAGGTGCGCGGCCAGGCGGCGGCAGTGGGCAAGTACGACAAGCGCGGCGTCATGGACGGGGACACCTGGTATGGGGTTTCTTCCTATGCGGAGATGCAGCGGGTCTACTACAACAAAGACCTCTTTGCCAAGTACAAGATTCCCATCCCGCAAACCTTTGACCAGTTCGTGGCAGCGCTCAAGGCTTTCAAGAGCCACGGGGTTACGCCCATAGCGGCCGACGCCCAGGAATACGGGGTGCTTTGGCTCTGGTGGCAGCTGGCCATGACCAAGGCCGATGCCCGCTTCGTCGACGACTGGCAGCTCTACAAGCATCCGGTCAACTGGCGCAGCAAGCCGCTGACCTTCGCCACCAACACCATCCGCGACTGGATCGACAAGGGATACATCTCCAAGAACGCCACCGGTATGAAGGCCGAGGACACGACCACGGCCTTCATCAAGGGGACCTATCCCATCTACCAGACCGGCACCTGGAACCAGACCCGCTTCATGGAACAGGTGAAGACCTTCGACTGGACGGCATCCATCTTCCCAGGGGCCAAGATGGTCGAGGGCTGCGCGGGCAACCTGTTGGTCATCCCGCAGAAGTCCCGGCACAAGGATGCCGCGGCCCGCTATATCAACGTGGTCCTGTCCAAGGAGGTTCAGAACTACATCGGCAACAAGGGCGGCGTGCCAGTGGCGGCCGATACGGCAGCCATCACCAACCCCAAGAGCCGTGATCTGGTCAACGAGTACACCAAAGCTTCGGACGCCAGCCGGATGAGCTACTATCCCGACTACCCTGCGCCCAACCTGACCGACGCCATGCCGGCCGCCTTCCAAGAGCTGGTCAACGGCACCAAGAGCCCCGACCAGGTTTTGGACACCCTGCATAAGAACTACGACGACGGCGTCGCCCAGCTCGATCTGGATGACGACTGAGCTGCGTCAATCCGCCAAGGAGAGTACAAGCATGTCTGACACACATAGCAGGAAGAAGGCGCAGTCCCGCATCCCGGGCAGTGCGCCCTCGCGATTCGTTCCTTATCTGATTCCCGGCCTGATAGGCATCGTGGCCATCGTCATCGTGCCCATCTTCTGGAACATCTACCTGAGCTTCACCCGCTGGAGGGGAGTGGGGCCGACCAAATGGGTGGGTCTGCGCAACTGGCGACGGCTCATGGGCGACTCGACCTTCTGGGTCTCCTTCGGGCACACCCTCTGGATCATCGTGGCCATCGTCATCATTCCCACCGTCCTGGGTCTGTTGATTTCCTCGGCCCTGACCGACGTGATCCAGAAGAAGTTCGGTCCCCACACTTCATCGACCCTGCGGGCCCTCTACTACCTGCCCCAGGTTCTGCCTGTGGCCGTGGCCACCATCATCATGGGCTGGATCTTCCGGCCTGAAGACGGTGCGGTCAACGACCTGCTGACCAAGATCGGCCTGGGCGGCCTGGCCCACAACTGGCTGGGTTCGACCACCACGGCCCTGCCCATCCTCATGGTCATCCTGATCTGGATCCAGCTGGGCTACCCTATCGTCATCTTCATGTCAGGACTGCAGCGGGTGGACCCCGAGCTCTACGAGGCGGCCAGTCTGGACGGGGCCAACTGGTGGCAGAAATTCCGCGTCATCACCCTGCCCTCCATCATTCCGGAGCTGCTGGTAGTCATTCTTACCTCCACCATCGGCGCACTGAAGACCTTCGCTCCGGTCTATCTGCTGACCAAGGGCGGGCCGGGAACCTCCACCATGGTTCCCTCCTACTACTCCTACAACCAGTTCTTCCAGGTGCAGCAGGTGGGCTACGGCGCCGCCATCTCGACATCCCTGACCGTGGTCATCGTTATCTTCTCCATCGTCTTCACCATCGTGCAGAAGCGCGTGCAAAAGAGCATCGCCTGAGGAAGGCTAGGAAGCACATCATGAATAATCAAGCCACATTGCAAGCCGACGCCCGGGTGTCCTCCCGGCACGCCCATAGAATCCGCACTTGGGGGGACTGGGCTGGTCTGATCCTGCTGATCGCGGGAGCTGTAATCATGCTCTTCCCCCTGCTGATTCTGGTCCTGAACGCCTTCAAGACCACGGCAGACTACAACGCCACGGGCCCCCTGTCCGTGCCCGCCCACTTCAGCATGGACGGCATCATCTCCTTCTGGAACAAGAGCAATTTCCCGCTCAAGCTGGGCAACTCCCTGCTGATTTCCCTGGTGGTTGCCGTGGTCGGGGTCCTGCTTTCGGTCCTCAACTCCTTCGCCTTGGGCATCGGCAGGGTCAAGGGCAACACGCTCATTCTCCTGTTCATCATGCTGGCCAACATGGTTCCCCAAGAGGCCCTGCTCTACCCGCTCTACGTCATGTTCAAGTGGATGGGCTTCTATAACTCCCAGTGGTCCATCATCATCATCTTCACCATCATCCAGAGCGCCTACGGCACCTACCTGCTCTCTTCGGTCTACGGGACCTTCCCCCAGGCCATCCTGGAGGCGGCCACTGTCGACGGGGCCTCGCGCTGGCAGATTCTTCGCAAGATCGTCCTGCCGGTGTCCTGGTCGACCATCAGCGTCCTCTTCGTCTTCTTCTTCATCTGGACCTGGAACGAGTACATGATCCCCATGGCCTTCCTGATGAGCGAGAAGACGCAGACCATCCCGCTGGCCCTGGCGACCATGCAGGGGCAGCACACCATGGCTGCCACCGACCTGGCCTCCGCCTCCCTGCTCAGCATCATCCCCACCATCATCTTCTTCATCTTCTTCCAGAGGAAGCTCTCGCAGGGGATAGTGGCGGGCGCTGTCAAGTAATCGCCGCTGCACAAGTACACTGAACATGGCCGCCTGCTGCAAGAAGGCAGAGGAGGGGAGCGGGCGGCCCGAATACGAAAGGCAATCACAACCATGGGTATGACCATGCCGAACATCACCAACGGTCTTGAGGCGCTGACCCGCCCATCCACAGACCGCACCCGCTGCATCAACGCCGAGAACCCTCGGGGGGGCAAGGGCAGTGCAGCTATGACAGCCAGCAATCTCGGTCCATCCAGAAAAGGGACCCCTTGCCTCAGGAATATTCCCCCCGGGCAGGATATGGTCCTGGCCGACCTGTCCGGCGCGGGCGAGATCCGTCATATCTGGATGACCGTGACCGATGCTACCTCGCCCACCGGGCCTAACGTCCTACGCAATCTGATCCTGGAATGCTACTGGGATGGCGAGCAGACGCCCTCCGTCTGCGTGCCTCTGGGCGACTTCTTCTGCTGTGGCCATGCCCAGGCCTGCAGGGTGGAGTCCGTGCCTGTGGCCGTCTACCCGCGCCGGGGCTTCAACTGCTACTGGCCCATGCCCTTCCACGACGGGGCCCGGATCGTCCTGCGCAACCGGCACAACGAACCCATTGAGGCCTTCTTCTACCAGATCGACTACGTGGAGAAGGACGAGCTGCCCGAGGAGGTCATGACCTTCCATGCCCAGTGGCGCCGTCAGCGGGTCACCGAACTGGGTCAGGACTACGTGATCCTGGATGGGGTGCATGGCCGGGGCTCTTATGTGGGCACCTATCTGGCTCTGACCGCTCTGGAGAGCCGCTGGTGGGGCGAGGGCGAGGTCAAGGTCTACCTGGACGGGGACAAGGACTATCCCACCTGGTGCTCCACGGGCAGCGAGGATTACTTCGGCGGTGCCTGGAGCTTTGCCGGGCAGGACCGGGATGGCCGGATGCACGAGGTCACCTACAGCGGGGCCTACATGGGATTTCCCTTCCACTCCAGGCAGTTGGACAACCGCGAATCCCAATACTGGGATGCTGACACCCCGGTAACCAGGGGGTTCTACCGTTGGCACATCCCCGACCCCATTATTTTCAGCAGCGATATCAAGGTGACCTTGCAACAGATAGGCGTGGACGAACAGGGCTACTTCGAGCGTCAGGACGACCTGGCCAGCGTGGCCTACTGGTACCAGCAGGAGCCCCACCAGCCCTTCCCTCAACATGTGCTGGAGACAGGGGAGAGGGACCGTCGGCCACGCTGAGTGGCGGCTCGGGCGGTCTCCGGCTTCTATCGGCTGATGGAGGAGCGGTCGATCAGCTTGGGACGCTCCAGTTGGACTCGGCCGGCCAGGGAAGCCCCCTCCTCCACAGCCTGGGTCAGCAACTCCGCAGCCTTGGCACACAGTGAACGAGGTGTAAGGGGAATCTCAGAGATTCCTTGAAGCTCAAGAGTGGGGCTGACCTTGCCTGCAGCGCAGGACAGAACGGCCACGTCATCGGGAATGCTCACGCCGTCCGAGCGCATGCGGACCACCACGGTGTCCAGCAGGGAGGGGCGGATCTGGCCAATCAGGCCATCGATGTGGCCGTGATGGATAACATCCAGCACCTGCTGGGTGTAGGCCAGATCGCTGCCGGTAGGCCCCGGCTGAAGCTGCAGATCCATGCCCAAGCGGCGGGCCCAGGTCTTGAGACTGCGTAGCAGAATAAGGCGGAAACCGGACCCACGCCGGTATTCGCCCTCCAGATCCTCCAGAAAGAGCAGGCGTTTGCGTCCCGCTCGGGCCATGGCTTCCACCGCCATACGGCCCATCAGATCGAAGTCCAAATCCACACAGGCGCAGGCCGCGTGCTGCCGAGGCACTCCCAGGGCCACGCAGGGGCGTCGGTATGAGGCGGCCTGGGCGGCACGGATGTCATCGTCCACCAGATCCATCAGGACCACCCCGTCAGCCAGATTGCTACGGGTGACCCGCCGAATATCTTCGACGCCGTTCTCAGCGGTCAGCAGCAGGGAGTCGTAGCCACGAGCATGTTCACAGCTGGCCATCTCGATGAAGTAATCCGCGTAGGAGGCCCGGTTCTGCCCGGGGCGAAGAGGGGCGCTCAGGGCGACGATCTGATTGCGCTTGGCCCGCAGCATCCGGGCGCCGGTATCCGCGGCGTAGTCCAGTTCGTCGGCGGCTTGCATGATCCGCTGGTAGGTTTCCGGAGAGACGGGACGTTTGCCGGAGAAGGCATAAGATACTGTGCTGACCGAGACCCCGGCCCTTCTGGCGACGTCGCGTATGTCGGACATGGGTTCAGCGGCTCAGGTCCCAGGTGCTGCCAGCGGGGGTGTCCGCTACGGTCACGCCGGCCGCCGTCAGTTGATCTCTAATGGCATCGGCCCGGGCGAAGTCGTGATCCTTTCGCGCCTGATCGCGCTCCTTCAACTGCTGGCCTACCAAGGCATCCAGAGTATTCATGGCTTGGTCGTCACGGTCGGTTGCGGCCCCTGCCCAGTGGGGATCGAGAGGATCAAGTCCGAAGACATCCAGCATGGCTCTGACCTGGAGCAGGGCATTGGCCAGCCATTGCCGGTCCAGAGCTTCCGGGTCCGCATCCATGACAGCGTTGGCTTGACGGATCAGCGCATAGAGGGCAGCCAGACCGCCTGAGACGTTGATGTCGTCATTCATGGCCTGCACGAAGTCTTCTGGCAGATCATCCGCACTCAGCTCCGTCACGCGGGCGCGCTCGGGCTGCGCTCCAAGGATCCGACCGGCCCGGTCCACAAAGTTGCTGATGCGCTCGTAGGCGCCCTCGGCCTCCTGCAGGGACTGGTCGGACCACTCCAGCATGGACCGGTACTGCACCGAGACCAGCGCGTAGCGCACCACCCAGGCCGGATGCTGAGACAATACCTGTTCCACGGACAGTCCGTTGCCCAGGGACTTGCTCATCTTCTCGCCCTTCTGGGTCACCCAGGCCGTGTGCATCCATCGATGGGCGAACCCCCAGCCGGCTGCGTGCGACTGGGCCATCTCGTTCTCGTGGTGGGGGAAACGCAGGTCCAGGCCGCCTCCGTGGATGTCGAAATCCGCACCCAGATAGCGGTGACTCATGGCTGAGCATTCCAGATGCCAGCCCGGCCGACCTGTGCCAAAGGGTGTTTGCCAACGAGCCGTGGGCGGGTCTGTAGGCTTGGGTGCCTTCCAAAGTGCGAAGTCGCGGGGGTCTCGCTTGCCGGGCTCCTCATCGGTATCGGCAGCCTGGTCATCAGTGTCGATGCTGGGCCCTAGCCGGTCGTTGGCGGCGGCCTGTGCGTCGGCTGGCTGGGTGCCGGTCTGCTGATGGGGCAGGGCTCCGTACTCGGGCCAGGAGGCCACGTCGAAGTAGACGTTGCCTGATGGACGGCCCTGTTCGTCAGGCACTACATAGGCGTGGCCGCGGTCGATGATGCGCTGGATCAGGTCGATCATCTCGGGAATGTGCCCGGTGGCTCGAGGCTCGTAGGTGGGTGGCAGGACTCCCATGGTCTCATAGGCATGGGTGAATTCGCGCTCGTAAATGTAGGCCCGCTCCCACCAGCGCTGGCCGTTGGCCGCCGCCTTGGTCAGGATCTTGTCGTCGATGTCCGTCACGTTGCGGATCAGGGTCACCTGGTAGCCCAGCCTGAGCAGCCAGCGCCTGATCACGTCGAAGGCCAGCGTGGTTCTGATGTGGCCCAGGTGGGGCGAGCTCTGCACCGTAGCCCCGCATACGTAGATGCCAACCTTGCCCGGTTCGATGGGTCGGAAGGGGCTCACCTGGTGATCAGCCGTGTCGTACAGACGCAGACCAGCTGCGGCGAGGCTGACTGAAGCCTTGGAATCATGCGGTTGCGAACTCGTATCCATATCCTTGAGCCTACCAAGGCTTGCTGACCGTCCTGGAGGAAATGCCGAGCCTGCAGACCCGGTCCGGCGGCATGTGTGCAAGAATGGAATCATGGCGAAACCTAGGGTGCTGATAGTCCAGCATGTGGATTGGGAGAAGCCGGGTCGCATTCTCGACAACCTCCAGGAGTGCGGGCTGGACACCGAGATCACCAATATCGTGGACGAGAAGAAGCCCAAGCTGCCGCGCTCGCGTGAGTTGGCGGGCCTGGTCATCATGGGCGGGCCCATGTCGGCTGACGATTACGCGCATCATCCCGGTCTCAAGGCGGAGACCAAGCTGGCCAAGGCTGCGATGGCAGCCAACAAGCCCATTCTGGGGATTTGCCTGGGTCATCAGATTCTGGCGCGGGCCCTGGGCGGCATCCTGATGCGGGACCAGGAGCCCGAATACGGCATGGGGCCCATCCGGTGGGTGGGGCAGGACGACGACGTGGCCATGTGGAGCAAGAACACGGATGTGCTGCACTGGCATGCCGACCAGGTCACCCTGCCGCCTGGGGCCAAGCTTCTGGCCCGCTCCCAGGCAACCAAGGTTCAGGCTTTTCGGCTTGGATCAGCCTTGGGCCTGCAGTTCCACCTGGAGGTGACGGCGCCCATCTTTGAGGAATGGATGCAGGTGCCGAGCATGGTCGGCACGATGAAGAAGTCCAAGATCGCTAAAACGCGCGACGATTTTATGAAAGGGATGCCGCAGATGCAGCCCCTGGCCGATGCCATCTTTTCTGCCTTTGCGGCCAGGTGTTCGACCCAGGCCGCCCAGCTGGCCGCCGCCTGAGGCTACTCCAGCTCCTCCCCGATGGTCAGCCACTCCTCCTCAAGCTGGTCCGACTGCTCGGTCAGATCCTTGAGTTTGCTGTTGAGCTCGTTGAGACCCTGGTAGTCGCTGGGGTCATGCTCAGCCATCTGTCGTTCAAGATCCTTGCGTTGACCAGCCAGCTTGGCCAGCTTGCGTTCGATGGCAGAGGCCTGCTTGCTCAGATTTCGCTTGGCAACACGTTCGGCCTTGGCCTGGTTGTGATTCCCGGTCTCCTTGGCTGATGCCTGACCCGGTGCATCCATAGCCTCACGGTCGGCCGACTCGACCATGTCCAGGTAGTCCTGGACACCGCCGGGCAGATGAACCACCTTGCCGTTGATCAGCGCAAACTGCTGGTCGGTCACCCGCTCCAGCAGGTAGCGGTCGTGGGAAACCACGATCAGGGTGCCCGGCCATGAATCCAGCATGTCTTCCATGACGGCCAGCATGTCGGTATCCAGGTCGTTGCCAGGCTCGTCCATGACCAGCACGTTGGGCTCGTCCAGCAGGATGAGCAGGAGCTGCATGCGGCGCTTCTGTCCGCCAGACAGGTCGCCGATCCTGGTCATCAGCTGGGAGCTTTCAAAGCCCAGGCGCTCCATCAATTGGCTCGGGGACACCTCCTTGCCCTCCACCAGATAGGTGGGCTTGTACCGGCTGAGGACCTCCTTGATCCGATAGCGGCCCAGTTTCTCCAGCTCGTCCAGACGTTGGGTCAGCACCGCAAAGCGGACCGTCTTACCTACCTTGACGTGTCCTGCCGTGGGAGTCACGCTGCCGTCAATCAGACCCAGCAGGGTGGATTTGCCCGCTCCGTTGGCGCCTACGATGCCGAATCGGTCGCCAGGGCCGATCAACCAGGTCACGTCGTCCAGGACCTTATGTCCGCTGATAGTGAGGGTGTCGGCCGCTGCAGTGCCCGGACGGTCCTTGTCGGGATCGGCAGCCACGGTCACCGAACCCATCAGAGGGCGCTCGGCATGAAGGGAGGGGACCTGGTCATCCTTGCCTCCGTCGGCATCGGGGTCGGCCCCTGGATAGATCTTGGTCACGTCGACCAGGTCCACCACCTGCTTGCCCAGGCGGGAGGTGGCCATCCGCTTGAGTTCCAGGCTGTTGCGCATGGGTGGCACGTCGGCGATCAGTTCCTGCGCGGCCTTGACGTGGAACTTCTGCTTGGTTGAGCGGGCCCGGGCGCCTCGGGTCAGCCAGGCCAGTTCCTTGCGGGCCAGGTTGCGGCGCTTGGTCTCGGCCAGATCCGCCTGGCGCTCGCGCTCCACCCGCTGGAGCATGTAAGCGCTGTAGCCACCCTCAAAGGGGTCGATGGTGCCGTCATGCACCTCCCACATGGAGCTGCAGACCTCGTCCAGGAACCAGCGGTCGTGGGTGACCAGCAGGAGTGCTCCGGAATTCTTGGCCCAGCGGTTCTTCAGATGCTCGGCCAGCCAGTGGATGGTGAGCAGGTCCAGATGATTGGTCGGCTCATCCAGGGCCAGGATGTCCCAATCCCGGAGCAGCAGCCGGGCCAGGTCCACCCTGCGGCGCTGACCGCCGGATAGGGTACCCACCTTGGCCTCCAGCTCCATGCCGCCCAGGAGAGATTCGACGATTTCGCGGGATCTGGGGTCGGCAGCCCATTCGTAGTCTTGTCGATTTTCCAAGGCCGCCTTGCGGACCGTGTCTTCGTCCTTCAGCGGATCACGCTGGTCCAGCATGCCGAAGGTGAGTCCATTGCGCATGGTCACCCGGCCCTGGTCGGGTTCCTGGCTGCCTTTCAGCAGGTGCAGCAGGGTGGACTTGCCGTCGCCGTTTCGGCCCACGATGCCGATCCGATCGCCCTCGAAAATGCCCTGCGTCACATCCGTAAAGATGGTTTTGGTGGCGAAAGATAGAGCGACGTGTTCCAGACCGAGATCATAGATGGGCATGATTCCCCAATCTACCGCCAGCCTTGGATGGAATGAGCTGTGGGCTTTTCAAGGGGAGAGGGATTATTGGTCCTGGTCGTTCTCCTGGTCACGCTGACGAATTCTGTCCAGGTAACCGGTTCTGTCCGCATCGGTGATAGGCCGCAGGACATTGCAGGGGTTGCCGACTGCAACTACCTGATCCGGTATGTCATGGGTGACGACAGACCCTGCTCCGATGACGGCTCCACGGCCGATCCGCACTCCTCCCAGGACGACTACGTGGCCACCCAGCCAGGCTCCCTGGCAGATTTCGATGGGTCGGGCCTGGCAGGCGCCAGCCTTCCGCTCCTCATAGTCCAGGGCATGGTTGGTGCAGAAGAGCCCTGCGCCGGGGCCTATCCACACGTTCCTACCTATGGTGATCGGAGCGTTATCCAGCATGACGGCGCCGTAATTGATCAGCGTCTGACTGCCGATCCGTATGTTGCAACCGACTTCGCATCTGAAGTCCGGATTGATGACGACATCTTGTCCCACCTGGCCCAGCAGGTCTTCCAGAATCCGTCGCCGTTCCTGCTTCTGCCCAGGGCCGGTCCTGTTGTACTCCAGGAAGAGGTTCTCGGCCCGTTCCCTTTGGCGATCGATGTCGGGATGGGTGTCTTGATAGACCTGACCGGATACCATCCGGTCCCATTCGATTCGGCCGGTCCGGCTCATTCCCGCCGTCACATTGTCAGTCATGCGCACCACCTTCCATGATTACAGGAGGAATCAGCGGCCGGTGATCTGGGAGCCCAGCACCTTTTCGCTCAGAGCCCGGGGACCCCGGGTGACGGCCACGGCGCCCGACCGGACCAGCTCAATGATGCCGAAGGGCCGCAGCAGCCGCAGCAGGGCCTCGAGTTTGCCCTCGGCCCCGGTGGCCTCGATGGTCAGGGACTCGGGATGGACGTCGACCACGCGCACGCGGAAGAGTTTGACAATCTCCAGCACGTCGGAGCGGTTGCGTTCGTTGGCCTTGACCTTGATCATGACCAGCTCGCGCTCCACGGCCTCGTCGCCCTTGAGCTCAACGATTTTGAGCACATGCAGCAGCTTGTTGAGCTGTTTGATGATCTGCTCCAGGGGAACGGCCTCCACGTCTGCTGTGACCGTGATCCGGGAGATGTCGTCTCGCTCGGTGGACGAGACGGACAGAGAGTTGATGTTGAAGGCGCGCCGGGCGAATAGGCCGGCCACCCTGGCCAGGACGCCGGGGCGGTTCTCGACCAGGACGGAAAGGGTGTGCCGTTCGGAACCGGGCTTGGATGCTGGATAATTGGCCATGTGGTGCCCCTTTCCTACCTGTTCATGCGACCGGCGGCGTCGCTGGCCATGGCTGCCCGGTCGGCTCCGGTCTGCTCATGCGGCTCGGGCTGCTCCTGCTCCGGACGGATGCCGGCCAGGGGCTGCACGCCAGGCTTGTAGATGATGGTGTCATTGGAGGCGCCTGCAGGGACCATGGGCCATACCATGGCATCCTTCCAGACGCGGAAGTCGATCAGGACCGGCCGGTCCGTCACCGCGTTGGCCTTATCGATGGCCTCCAGGGCCTGCTCCTGGGTAAAGGCCCGCAGTCCCAGGCAGCCATAGGCCTCGGCCAGCTTGACGAAGTCGGGGATGCCGTTGCCGTCTGTAGGCTTGGCGCCGCCGTCTTCCAGGTTGGTCTGGGAGTAGTGGCTGCCATAGAAGAGGGTCTGCCACTGACGGACCATGCCGTAGACCGAGTTGTTGAGTATGGCGATGCGGATGGGCAGTCCCGCCTGCCCGGCCGTGGCCAGCTCCTCGGAGGTCATCTGGAAGGAGCCGTCCCCGTCGATCAGCCAGACGGGCCGCGGATCTTCCTGTTCCCTGGCGCCGATTGCCGTGCCGATGGCGGCGGGCAGACCGTAGCCCATGGTCCCCAGCCCGCAGGAGGAGACCCAGGAGCGTGTGCGTTCGAAGTCGATGAACTGGCTGGCCCACATCTGGTGCTGACCCACGCCGGACACCCAGATGGTATCCGGATCGGCCTTGTTGCTCAGGGTCTGGACCACCCACTGGGGGGCCAGGGTGCCGTCCGGGCTGGGCTCAAAGGTGGTGGGGTAGTCGTGCCGCCAGCCGTCGATCAGTCGCCACCAGGGCTTGAGGTCGGGCTTGCCCCAGGTGCGTTGGGCCGCCTTGAGCGCCGGGATCAGGTCGTCCAGCACCTGGCCCACGTCCCCGACGATGGGTACGTCTGCCTGCCGGTTCTTACCGATTTCGGCCGGGTCGATGTCGATGTGGATGACCCTGGCCACCGGGGCGAAATCTTCCAGGCTGCCGGTCACCCGGTCGTCGAAGCGAGTGCCCACGGCCACCAGCAGGTCGGAGTGCTGGATGGCCCCGTTGGCGGCCACCGTGCCGTGCATGCCGGGCATACCCAGAACAGCTGGGTCAGAATCAGGTACGATGCCTCGCGCAGGCAGGGTGGTGACCATGGGAGCACCGGTGGCTCGCACGAGTTCCTGGACTTGCCGACGGGCATCGGACCGGACTGCGCCGCCGCCTACATACAGGACTGGTCTGTGCGACTGGACCAGAAGCCGGGCGGCGTCGTCCAGGACGTGTCCGTGGGCCCGCGTCACCGGGTTGTAGCCGGGCAGGATCATCTCCTGGGGCCAGGAGTAAAGCATTTTGCCGTTCTGGGCCGTCTTGCTCAGGTCCACTACCACCGGGCCGGGCCTTCCTGAGCGGGCGATGTGGTAGGCCTCGGTCATGACCCGGGGGATGTCCTGGGCCTTGGTCACCAGATAGGAGTGCTTGGCCACCGGGTAGGTGATGCCCACGATGTCGGCCTCCTGGAAGGCATCGGTGCCGATGGAGTCCACACCCACCTGGCCGGTCACCACTACCAGGGGAACCGAGTCCATCATGGCATCGGCTATGGGGGTGACCATGTTGGTGGCCCCGGGTCCGGAGGTCACCAGGCAGACCCCCACCTTGCCCGTGGAGACGGCATAGCCCTCGGCTGCGTGGCCGGCGGCCTGCTCGTGACGGGTCAGTGTGAAGTTGAAGCGCACCTGCTCGTCGATGGCGGCGTAGGCGGGCAGAATGGCCCCGCCTGGAACGCCGAAGACCTGGGTGACCCCCAGATCCTCCAGGGACCGAATCAGCGCCTGGGCTCCCGTCATGGGCTCGCCTTGGGCGGGGACATCCTTGTCGTCATGGTCCCAGTTCTTGGGTACCGAGCTGAATGCTTGCAGAGGTGTCGGCAGACTCATGTTTCCTCTCGACCTCCAGACTGCGCGCCGACCTGCGGCCGTGCATGTCGAAATACGAACCTGTCGGAGCGTCGGCGGGGTGGGCGGACGAATCCCGATCAGGAGGAGGCACCTGTGCCGTTCGTGACGGCGTGCTTCCGGGTTATGTCCATAGTCTAAACAGGGGTCTGGTCGGGGCGTTGGCGCAGTACCGCATGCCGGAATTCCGACAGGAACTTCAGGCTGATTGCTCGGCGCGCAGGGTCGCAAGCAGATCCTGGTCGTCCAGCCGATTCCACCCTTGGGCGGCAGCAGCCAGCTGGGCCTTCCGCTTGCTGCTGGCCTGGCCCTTGCCGATCACGGTCCCGCCGTCTTCCAGGCGCAGTTCGGCGGTGAAGACCTGGGCGTATTCCGGCCCGGAGACCGTCATAGCGTACCGGGGCTCGCCCAAGCCCAGCTGGTGGGCCTTGACGGTGATTGAGGTCTTCCAATCCAGTGCCGGCCCCTCGGTGGCCACCTCGGCCAGGGTGTCGTCAAGAAGGGTATGGACGGTGGTCCTGGCCCCCTCGATGCCGTGCTCCACAAAGACCGATCCGATCAACGATTCGACGGTGTCGCAGAGTATGGAGTCCTTGTCGGCCCCGCCGTTTTCGCTCTCTCCCCTGCCCAGAAGAATATACCGTCCCAGGTGCAGTTTCTCCCGGGCGATGGCCGACAGCGCCTCCTCGGAGACCGCCTTGGCCCGCATTTTGGCCAGCTGGCCCTCGGTCATGTCTGGATGAACCTTGTATAGGGTCTCGGTGGCCACCAGTTCCAGAACCGCGTCGCCCAGGAACTCCAGCCGTTCATTGTTGGGCATGCCGGGGTGCTCATGGGCGAAGGAGCGATGGGTCAGGGCGTGCACCAGCAGTTCCGGGCTGATCCTGCCACCCAGGGCCTGGAAGAGCTCCTCAGCCGCCTGGTTGCCGGAATCCACCTGCTCCTGTTCCTCCTGCTGCATATGGTCTTCCTGATCCTTTCTGGAGTGCCCTGTCTGCATGGCCCCTCTCGCTTTCTCGGCCTTGCCGTCTGATGATATGGAAAAACCCCTGCCACCCGTCGATGGCCGGGGTTCTCTCATTGCGTGTCGATCGCTTATCGGCTCACTTGCTGAACTGCGAGCGAATGGCGTCGCGGTAGACGCGCCCGCGGTACATGCCGCAGCTGGGGCATGCCATGTGCGGCAGCGCAGGGGCTCCGCAGTTGGGGCAGGTCACCGTAGCGGCGGCCTGGGTCTTCCAGTTGGCGCGCCGGGAATGGGTGTTGGCGCGCGAGGTCTTGTACTTTGGCAGTGCCATATTGTCCTCTGTTTCGATCGAATACTTCGAGCTTAAGCGTAGAGCAGTCTACCGCAACCTCCGGTCATTCGCCAGCCTGGCCGTTGTTGCCGGGGTTCACCTCCTGCTCCAGACGCTGCTTGAGTCCCTCCAGGGCCGCCCAGCGGTCGTCCATTATCTCGTGGTGGTGATCGGGATGGTCGTTCAGATCCATGCCGCACTGGGGGCACAGGCCTCGGCAGTCGGGTCGGCACAGGGGCTGCAGGGGGAGGGCCTCCACCAGGGTGTCGCGCAGCAGGGCCTCCAGATCCATAAAGGCGCCCCCGCTGGCCAGAGGATAGGTCTGGCCGCTGGCTTCCTCCTGTTCGGCCAGGATCTCCTCCTTACCATGGGTCGGCTCCGGTTCTGGATCCTTGTAGGGGAAGAAGACCACCGGTTTGTCCTGGATGCTGGTATCCACAGGCCTCAGGCAGCGCGTGCATTCGGTCTTCAGCGGTACGCTGATGTGGGCCTGCAACAAGAGTCCATCCACCAGGGAGTCGATGTCGCCCTCCACATGTACGGGTGTTCCTGCCGGGATGCCCACCACCTGGTCGCCGATGCCCTCCGGAGCTGGAAAATCGCGGTCCACCCGGGTGCTCTGCCCTGCCCGCGTTGACACCTGGGCCACTGAAACCGCCCAGGGGGAATCCTCCGGTCTGCTCATCCCTGCGTCTCCTTTCCCTGATCCGAGGCTGACGCCTTCATGCTACGCGCTGCCTCCTGCTCACGCTGGTGGAGAACCTCCAGGCCGGCACGCACATCCTGGCTCATCTTGCCCAGCTGGGTGTCAAGCTCACCCATGACCTGGGCGGCATACCCATCGGCCCCCTGCACCAGGCGGTCCGCTTGGGCCTGGGCCGTGTCGATGATGGTCTGGGCCTTCTGCCGGGCTATAGCCACCACATTCTCCTGGCCTGCCAGGAAGCGGGCCTGCTCGCCGGCCTCCTTGACGATGTCTGCAGCCCGGCTCTGGGCGTCGGATATGGTGGCGTTGGCCTGGGTCTGAGCCGTATTCAGCCGACGTTCCGCCTCCCTCATGAGCGCCGAGGCCCGCTCCAGCTGCACTGGCAGCATTTTCTTGAGCTCGTTGAGGTCGTCGGCCAGCTCGTCTCGGTCCACCTTGACCAGTCCCGGACTGAAAATGGGGGCCTTGGCCTCATCCAGCATGGCCTGGATCCGATCGATAATGTCATAGACGGTGGTGAATTCCGATCGGGGGTTCCCGCTCTCGTTTCGATCCTCCTGCAGGTCGGGCAGGTCCTTCATGTCGACTGCGGACCTGGGAGCGCTCGCTCTGGTCGAGTCGTCGATAGGCTCGTCATCGTCCCTTTCCTGGGTCTGCTCGTTCATCATTGGCTCTTTTCCGTGTGCGGTGTGTCCCTGTGCAAGGTGTCTATCAGTGCATCCACGACGCTGTCGGGGACCATGCCGGTGATGTCTCCTCCATGTCTGGCCACGTCCTTGACGATGGTGCTGGAAATGTGCTCCCGCACCGGATCGGCAGGCAGGAAGAGCGTTTCCACCCCGGACAGCTTGCGATTGACCAGGGCCATGCCCAGCTCGGCCTCATAGTCCCCGTTCTGCCTGAGTCCCTTGACGATGACCGAGGCGCCCACCTTGCGGCAGTAGTCGGTGATCAGGCCATCGGTAGAGGCTACGGTGATGTTCGGGTATCCGTCCTCGTCCAGGGCCCGGCGGATCATGGCCACCCGCTCCTGTTCGCTGAACATGGGGGTCTTGGCGGCATTGACGGCCACAACTACGTGGACCGTCTCAAAGAAGCAGGCGCAGCGTTCGATCACATCCATGTGGCCGGAGGTGACCGGATCATATGAGCCAGGGCATACAGCGATAGTCATGATTCTCAGCGTAGCGCGTCATAGGGAGCGAACGTGTAGCTCGCCGCCGTACCATGGATGTCATGACTGCAAGCAAGAGCATTCGCATGGAGGATCCGGAGCGGGAGCAGAACCCCGACCAGGGCACTGGCACGGCCGTGCTGGACCGTCCGGACACTGAGACCGCCGAGAAAACCCGGCTGAACGATCAGGGCGATGCCGACCGGTTCGCCCACTACGTCTCCCGTGAGCGCATCGCCGAGTCCAAGCTGACCGGCCGACCGGTCGTGGCCCTCTGCGGCAAGGTCTGGGTGCCCAAGCATGACCCCTCCCAGTATCCGGTCTGCCCGGACTGCAAGCGCATCTACGAGCAGATGACCGGCGGCAGCCACTGAGCGCTACTGAACGGTCCAGGCTGCTTCAGGACTGCTTGTCCAAGGCGATCCGGTCGATCATCTCCAGTTCTTCCTGGCTGAAGTCGGCCGACTGGACGGCCTTGAGATTGTCCAGGATCTGCTCGGGCTTGGAGGCGCCGATCAGCACTGAGGTGACAGCGGGGTCCCTGAGCAGCCAGGCCAGGGCCATCTCTGCCAGACTCTGGCCGCGTTGACCGGCTAGGTCGTTCAGATCCTGAATTTGCTTCAGCCGCCGGGGGGTCAGTGCAGATTCCTTGAGGAAGCGGCCGTCGGCCCGAATCCGGCTGTCCTCGGGAATCCCGTGCAGGTAGCGATCGGTCAGCAGCCCTTGGGCCAGCGGGCTGAAGGTGATCAGTCCCTTCTTCTCTTTCATCACGGCCTCTTTGAGCCCGTTGTCCTCGATGGTTCTGTCGAAGATGGAGTAGCGGTTCTGGTTGATGACGAAGGGGACGTGCATCTCGGTCAGGATGGCCGCAGCCCGTGCCATGGTCGGCCCGTCGTAGTTGGACAGTCCCAGGTAGAGGGCCTTGCCGCTGGTGACCGCCTGGGCCAGAGCGCCCATGGTCTCTTCAAGAGGCGTGTCCGGGTCGGGGCGATGGTGGTAGAAGATGTCCACATAGTCAAGCCCCAGCCGTTCCAGGCTCTGGTCCAGTCCGGACAGCAGATGCTTGCGCGAGCCAAGGTTCCCGTAAGGGCCGGGCCACATTTCATAGCCGGCCTTGGTGGAGATGACCAGCTCCTGGCGGTGGTGACTGAAGCATCGCCGCAGGATGATCCCCATGTTGCGTTCGGCGGCGCCCGGTTCAGGCCCGTAGTTGTCGGCCAGGTCAAAGTGGGTGATGCCGTGGTCGAAGGCCGTCGTGCACAGCTCCTGCATACGATCCAGGGGCGTGGTGTCGCCGAAGTTGTGCCAGCAGCCCAGGCAGATGGGTGGCAGTTTCAGGCCGCTGTCGCCGCAGGGCCGGTAGGTTGTGGCATCGTACCGGCTCGGGTCGGGCTGGTAGGTTTCGGATTGCGTGTTCATCAGATGCTCCTCACTAAGGTGGGTAGGACCGGTTCGCCCTTCATCAGGCTGAGTGCGTTGATGGGCATCTCCTCCAGGGCCTTGGCCCGGTGCTCCCGGGCATCCAGGACTGCCTGCTCACCCTGGAACTCTGGCCTGCTCTGGCCATGGTCCACATAGGTGACCAGCAGATCCCGCCAGTCCTGCTGGGGCGTAAAGGCTGCCAGCGCATCCTCAGCACCCGAGATGACGTGCTCGGCGTCGGCCACCCCGTTGTGGTAGGAGCGGTAGGCCAGCTTGCGTCCCGGTACCGAGGCCTTGCCCACCGACTTTTTGGCTACGGCCTGCATGACTCCGTCGGAGTTCTCGCGCTCGGTCAGTTTGTAGACCATGGCACAAGTGGGGGCTCCCGAACCGGTGACCAGCATGGTGCCCACCCCGTAGGAGTCCACCGGGGCGTCCTGCAGGGAAGCGATGGCATACTCGTCCAGATCATTGGTGACGGTGATGGTGGCTTTGGTGGCTCCCAGGGAGTCCAGCTGGGCGCGGACCTGCTGGGCCAGCGAGCCCAGGTCTCCGGAGTCGATGCGGACCCCGCCCAGTTCAGGTCCGGCCACCTCGACGGCTGTCCTGACGGCCTCCTCGATGGAGTAGGTGTCGGTCAGCAGGGTGGTCCCCTTGCCCAGGGCCTGGATCTGCCCCTGGAAGGCCTCGCGCTCGTTGTCATGCAGGAGGGTGAAGGAGTGGGCTGCGGTTCCGATGGCCTTGAAGCCGTATCGCTTGGCCGCCAGCAGGTTTGAGGTCCCTTGGAATCCGCCGACGATGGCCGCTCTGGCCGCCGCCACGGCTGCGTATTCGTTGGCCCGGCGTGCGCCCATGTCCATGCAGGGCCGGCCCTTGGCCGCGGTGACCATGCGGGAGGCGGCCGAGGCCACAGCCGAGTCGTAGTTGAGTATGGACAGGATCAGCGTTTCCAGCAGGGTGCACTCGCCGAAACTGCCTTCGATTTGCAGAATGGGGGAGTCGGGGAAGAATATCTCGCCCTCCCGATAGCCGCGGATGGTTCCGGTGAAGCGGAAGTGCTCCAGCCAGTCGATGGCGGTCTGGCTGACGATGTGACGGTCGGACAGGAAGCGAAGTTCATCCTCGCTGGGGCGGAAATCCGCCAGCGCATCCAGAATCCGTCCGGTGCCTGCCACCACTCCGTAGCGGCGCCCCGCCGGCAGGTGTCGGGTGTAGACCTCGAAGACGGATCGCCGCCCGGCCGTGCCGTCCTGCAGGGCGGCATCCAGCATGGTGTATTCGTACATGTCGGTCATCAGAGCCGTAGAGGTTCCGGTGTCCTTGCTATTGTTTTCGGCGTTCATATCTTCCCCTTTGTGGGTGGAAAAGCCCTTGGTTGGCCCCCAGTCTAATCCTCTGCCGACCTACTGGCTCGCCCTGCCCTCCTATGGTCGGGCTAAGCTGATCCGCATGAGATTCGTCGTGGGCATCTACCGGTTGCTGATCGCCTTTTTCTGCCTGGGCGGCACCTACGAGGCCTGGCTGCTGGGGATCGGCAACAAGTGGGTCTATTTTACCTTCCAGACCAATATCGCCCTAGGTCTGGTCATGCTCTGGGCCGGAGCAGCCACCCTGCTCAAGGGCATCCAGCCCCCCGCCTGGCTCAAGGGCTGCCTGACGCTCTACATCGTCATCACCGGACTGGTGGCCATCCTGGTCCTGGGGCTGAACAGCACGGACTACCAGCTGGTCCTGGGCATCAGGACCACATGGATGATTCACGTCATCAGCCCAATCATGGCAACGGTGGATTTCCTCTTGTTCGACCCTCATCGTCGTTTCCACTGGCACAATGTGCTGACCTGGCTGATCTACTTCCCCTTCTATGTAGCCTTTGTGCTGATCAGGGCCGCCATCTGGCCCCATTCGGGACCGGAGCCGGGCGGTAACCCTTATCCCTATGCCTTCTTGGATCTCGGGCACTTGGGATGGGCCCAGTTGACGGTCAACATGGCTGAGTACCTGGTTGTTTTCTTCGCCTTGTCGCTGGTCATCTTCCTGATTGATCGCATTCTGCCGGCCAAGACACCGCTGACCATTGATCGGTAGACGGTTGACGGAATAATAGGGACCAGACCAGGGGAGCCTGGGCGGAACGGGAAAGGATCATCACTGATGGTTGCTATCAAGGACATGCTCCAGGAGGGTGCCGTACTGCGGCCTGACGGCAGGGCGGCTGATGAGTTGCGACCGGTCGTCATCACCAGGCATTGGACGGAGGCCCCCGAGGGATCGGTGCTGATCGAGTGCGGCAAGACCCGGGTCATGTGCACGGCCTCCTTCACGCCGACGCTGCCCCGTTGGCGCAAGGACTCCGGCCTGGGCTGGGTCACTGCCGAGTACGCCATGCTTCCCAGGGCCACCAGCGACCGGACTGCGCGAGAATCGGTCCGGGGGAAGGTTGGCGGCCGCACCCAGGAGATCAGCCGGCTGATAGGCCGTTGCTTGCGCGGTGTGGTGGATATGAAGGCCCTGGGCGAGAATCAGATTCAGCTTGACTGCGATGTGCTTCAGGCCGACGGCGGCACCCGTACAGCCTCGGTCACCGGTGCCTATGTGGCCATGGTCGACGCCCTCAGATGGGCCCAGGACCACCATCACATCCGCAGCGCCGACAAGGTGACCAAGGATTGCGTCTCGGCCGTCTCGGTGGGCATCATCGATGGCAAGCCCATGCTTGACCTTCCCTATTTGGAGGACAGCCGGGCCATGACCGATATGAACGTGTCCATGACCGGCTCCGGCGACTTCATAGAGGTACAGGGAACAGCGGAGCATCGCCCACTCACCCGTCAGGAGCTCGGCCTCTTGCTGGACCTGGCAACCAAGGGGAACAAGGAGCTTCAGGCCGCTCAGCGCAAGGCTCTGGCATCCGACTGACGCCCGGGGCAGGCATTTCAGCGAGGAGGATCGGTATGGGGCAGGCCAAAAAAGTGGTTGTGGCCACGCACAACGAGGGCAAACTCAGTGAGCTTCGTCGCATCCTCGGCGGTTTCCTGGCCGATGAGGGTCAGAGGATCGAGCTGGTTTCGGCCGGCCAGTTGGGCCTGCCCGATCCGGTAGAGACGGGCACCACTTTTCAGGAGAATGCCCTTCTCAAGGCTGGGCAGGCCGCTCGGGAGTCAGGTCTGCCTGCGCTGGCGGACGACTCGGGGCTGGTCGTTGATGTGATGGGTGCCGCCCCGGGGATCCTTTCGGCACGGTGGAGCGGCCGCCACGGTGACGACCAGGCCAACTTGGAGCTCTTGCTGAACCAGCTGAACGACATTCCCGACGATCAGAGGGGAGGGCGGTTTGTCTGCGCTGCCGCCCTGGTCGTTCCGGATGTCCCAGGGTATGCCGTCCGTGGACGTCAAGTGACCAGGGTCGGCGAGATGCCCGGAAGCATCATCCGCCAGGCACGGGGGGACAATGGGTTCGGCTACGACCCGATCTTCGTGCCCCTTGATCAGCCTCGGCGTGCCAGCGACCAGCAGCCGCTGACTTCGGCGGAAATGACTTCGGATGAAAAGAACGCCATTTCGCACAGGGGCAAGGCCTTGGCGGCCATCATGCCGATTCTCATCGGCTGGGTGCTGGGGGATGGCCACATTAGAGGCTGATAAATCCTTATGGATTCCGTACGGTGAACGGTCGCGACACATCGACGATCATGTTCTGAGTGCCGGTCGCACTTGAAGCATGCAAGGAAACGCGAAGGTGCGATTTTTTTATCTCTATGATACAGTCGGCGGTATTGGGGACAACTTAAAAACAGAGCTGATCTGTTCTAGCAGATGATTCCATCGGGATTTGGGGGTTTCGTATTGAAGCGATTGCAAGAACGGAACAATAAGGGATCGCTGCACGTGAACCGTTCGATCATCGCCGTTTTGGTAACCCTTCTGGCGACGCTGGCCATGGTTGTTCCGCTTGGGCTGAGTGCTCTGTCGGCCAGTCAGGCCAATGCCGTTGATGGAAAGGACGAGACGGCGAGCAGGAAGCCTCTGCTCTATAGAATGATGGCCTTCAACGACAGGATTGATACCTATCAGGATGAGCTGCGCATGGACTTCATCCTGCGCGTGAAACACAACGAGTTCAAGCCGGATTGTGTCGACCTTGGTAAGGCAGACACCGGTGGTAAGTCAAATTGCAATTTATCTTTTGTATATCAGTATGTTGGTTCTGATAACCCTGCAGATTATCATCGTGTAAAGTATATAAACACTATAACTCCAGATGATTATCTTGAAAATAACAAAACTGGGTATGCATATGATGGAGCTAAAGCGTGGGCTGATAATCATCTGCAGCGCTTTACTGTTCATAAGATAATCAATTCGGGTTTATACGACTACTTGACCATATCCATCGAAGGCGACATGAACATTGCGGATAAGTCTACAGATCCCGCAAAGTTCGTGGCTGGTGGTCACCCTGAGCCCTTGAATGTCTTTGCTATCGTTGGTGATCAGAATACCGCCCTGTCTTGCGGTAGTTCTTCGTGGGCATGGGGTACCGAAACCTGCTCAACTTTCGATCCAGCCTCCATGAGTGATTTACAGGCTCAGGATAGATATTCAAATATCACCGCGAGTTTATCGAAGGATAAACAGATGAAAGTGTATATGGGTGACTGCTTGGGTAGCGGAGGAGACGACCTGCAATGCAGCGGCCCATATTCCTGGGTTGGGTGGGACAGCAACCCATATCTTTATCGAAACCATCAGGCTAATTGGGGTATGGTGACCGATTATGGTTTTCCGGCTTATAGCGATGGTACGGTTGGAAATATAAATGCCACAGCCCCGGGCACGGCCCCGGCACGGTCTTTCTTCGTGTATTGGATGAACTTGCGTGGTCCAGGCAACAAAACCAATGGCATATGTTCTGAGACCAGTTCCTATTACTATCAGTGGGTGGCTCTTAAAGACAGCCAGTGGGTGCCTGTTAAGGAACTGACTCCTGAGCCGGTCCTGGTGACAGGCCAGCAGCCGAGCCCCAACACTTTGACTACCACCTACGGACTGCAGGGCATGGTCAATACCAATGGCGCTTACAACGTCAATCCGACTGACCCCAAGTATGCAAATACCACCAACGTGCTTTTTGCGACTGATAAGGATGGCAATCCTATGCCTGCCCAGAAGGCTGATGGCGGGATTGATTTCAAGGAGGCCAAGGAGAAGCAGGATCTTGACGGCTATTTCAAGCTGGTGACCTGGCCTGACACCAGGAATTCTGATGGCACGGAATGTACAGCCGTCAGCCCTGAGGTGTACAGCCCCAAGAGCGCTGGTCTTGTGGGGATTAACGATAACATGTCCGCCGTGCAAAAGGATACGAATCTCTCTGCGGGTTGGACGATTGATACTGCTTTTTATAAGTATAATGTGCCTCGTCCTAAGGATCCGACGATCACCAAGATCGAGAATGATGGGGATGCCGGTTTGGATGCTTCGGGGAGCGTGTATACTTCGAAGCTTGATCCGGTGATCAGTGGTGAATGCACGCCTTCCAAGGATGACAAGCATCCCAATACGGTTGTTCTGTATGGCGAGGATCCCACCAATCCGATTGCGGAAGGGCAGGGCACAAATGGCGATGACCTGGTGAAAAGCTCGGACACATGGGGGTTCAGGCTGGGCGAAGCTGTTTGCGAGGCCGACACTGGCAGCAAGCAGGGAGGGTCCTGGTGGATACAGGACACCAATAAACAATACCCGTCGCCGGACCCCGGAAATAAGTACAACGGCTACAGACGTTATCATGCTTGGGTGGTTGAGTCCACGTCAGGGTTCGGCCTGACCTCCTACTTCTCGAATGTCGGCACGGCTTATTTCGTCTCGGGCGAGAACGTTCCGGATGCGAGCAAGTTCTCGGTGACAGTGCCCCATACGGTCAACGGGAGCCTGCCGATAGGTTCGGTGGTCACATTCAAGGGTGAGGCGTCGCCTGTGTACACGGCCTGGTCGTCGGGGAAGCTGGGGATGACTGATTCCAGGATGGCCATTTCCATGAAGCAGAATGCGGCCTCGGACTGGACCATCCTGCTGACCACTCCGGCCAATACCTTCCAGAGGGATGCGGCGGTCAATACCACGTTGCCTTCCGTCACCGACCCCACATCGGGCTCTGTGCTCAAGGTCGTCAAGACGGCGGCTTCCACCTGGTCCTGGACCTTGAACATACCTGCCGACAGGTTCACCGGCTACAACGGTGACGATGAGACAGAGAAGTATACTTTCCAGGTTGAGATGATCAATCCGTTGAACATCCGTTCGGGCCCGGCGTCCATCGAGCGGACGGTTGACATGACGCCTACCACGCTGACCATTGACCGCCATGACGTCTTCCAAGTGGCCGGCAAGGCCTATAAGTATGTCAACGGCAACACGAAGGTTCCTGAGACCAAAGGGACCATGGTGCATGTGACCTGGCCTGACAATACCGGCACGGATGTGGCTGTGGGGGACCAGGGCACATGGCAGGCGGTTCCTCCTGAAGGGATGAAGCAGGGGGATGTCGCCGTCCAGGTGCTTTCCGATGATGCCGAGGGCTCTGATTCGCAGGGCAGGTTCCAAGGAGGGAACCAGTCAGCTTCGGTGTCGCAGGAGCTGGAGTTCCGGCCTTCGACATCCTCCCTGCCGCTTACCGGCGGATGGCCGCTTTCCGTACTCAGGATCCTGTTGCTGATAGCTCTTGGCCTGGTGGGCTTTGTGGCCTGCTTGAGGAACAAGCAGGAGAGTCGCCACTGACCCTCGCGGCATAAGACAGGGCCCGCACTCATCTCTCCAATTCCATGGAGATGAGCGCGGGCCCTGTTTTTTTTTAATTTCCGTGACGCTGCCGTTGCGTCACTTGCGCCTGCAGCGTGCCCTCCGTAGAAGGCAGCTTGTTGCTTCTCGTTAGCTGATTGCTGGGCCTGGTGGAGTCAAGATTTTGGAAAGCCGCAAAACACCCTATCTGAATCCCAGATCACGCCTTCTATCTCTGTACGATTTGGAGCGGTAATGAAAAATTGAAGATGCATTGTTGTGCTCTATATGCAGTTGTCTTAATTGGGGATAAGTCAAAAGCGGAGTTGATCTGTGCTATCTGGTCTGGAGCATGATTTCATTGTGGTTTTGGGGGGTATTGCATTGAAGCGTTTGCAGGAACGGAACAATAGGGGATCACTGCATGTACGTCGTTCGATCATCGTCGTTCTGGTAGCCCTTCTGGCGACGCTGGCCATGGTTGTTCCGCTTGGGCTGAGTGCGCTTTCGGCCGGTCAGGCCAATGCCATTGATGGGCAGGATGAGACGGCCAGCAGGAAGCCTTTGCTCTATAGGATGATGGGCTACAACAACAAGGTAGATGCATGGCAGGATGAGCTGCGCATGGATTTCATCCTGCGCGTGAAACACAACGAGTTCGACCCTTCCTGCGCCAATGGTACCGGGGGTGCCGACACCCGGGGCAATTGTAGGCTGGCCTTTGTCTATCAGTACAAGGGGTCAGATAACGCTTCCTATTATCGCAGAATAAAGTATCTGAACACCATAGCTTCGGCATCATCCTCGGATAAGCCCTGGTCTGGAGCCTATAAGTGGGCACAGAACAGGGATGAGTACTTCACGGTGCACACGACAATCAATTCCGGTTTATATGATTATCTGACCGTTTCCATTGAGGGTGATCTGGCGTTTAAGAATACTGCTGATGCGTCATATTATCAACCTGGTGGGGCCGTCGAACCTCTTAATATCTACGCGGTTGTTGGACAGCAGAACGGGGCATTGTCTTGCAGTAGCCCTGGTAATTCGTGGAACTGGTATAGCGGGATCGATGACTGTACCACTTTTAACCCTGAAACTATGATTAATGCCCCGGATAGGGTATCGAATATTACAACATCGTTAGCAGCTGATGGTAAGTACATCAAACTCTTTATGGGCGACTGCTTGGGTAAAGGTGCTGATCTTCAGTGCAGTGGACCGTATTCTTGGGTAGGCTGGGATAACAATCCATTACTCTATGGAGGCAATCAGTCCAACTGGGGCATGGTAACCGACTATGGTTTTCCTAACTATTCGAGCCTTGGCACTGGGGCGATCGCTGGCACTGCTCCTGGCACAGCTCCGGCACGGTCATTCTTTGTGTACTGGCTGAATGATCGTGGCAGCACTATCTATAACCCGGACGGGATATGTTCTGAAACTAATTCCTATTACTATCAATGGGTGGCTCTGAAGGATGGCCAATGGGTGCCTGTTGATGAGCTGACTCCCGAGCCGGTCCTGGTAACGGGCCAGCAGCCGTCTCCCAATACGGTCACCACCACGTCAGGCAAGCAATTTCAAGCCTCTAATTATTCGGCTTTCAACGTACCCAAACAGCCGAAAAACCCCAATGAGATGTTTGCCACTGACAAGAACGGCAATCCTATGCCCGCCCAGAAGGCTGATGGAGGAATTGATTTCAAGGAGGCCAAGGCCAAGCAGGATCTTGATGGCTATTTTAAGATGGTGACATGGCCTGTTACCACCAATCGAGATGGCAGCTCTTGTACCGTCGGTCCAGAAGTCTACAACCCTGATCAGAAGGGTCTCGTCGGAATACGTGACGGCATGAACAGCTCGGATATAGAACGAAATATCGCTGCAGGCTGGACGATTAATAGTGCCTTCTATAAGTATGATGTGCCCCGCCCTAAGGACCCGACGATCACCAACATTCAGAATGATGCAGATGGCAGCTTGGATGCTTCGGGCAGTGTGTATACTTCCAAGCTTGACCCAGTAATCAGTGGTGAGTGCACGCCCTCCAAGGATGCTACGCATCCAAACAAGGTTGTTCTTTACGGGGAGGATCCCGCCAATCCCATCAGTGATGCGCAGAGCCAGAACGGCGGAGACTTAGTGAAGACCGCGGACACGTGGGGGTTCAGGCTTGGTGAAGTTGAGTGCAAGGTCGATCCCAAGAGTAAACAGGGAGGATCCTGGCAGATACAGGACACCAATAAGCAGTATCCGTCGCCGGATCCAGGCAACAAGTACGACGGGTACCGGCGGTATCATGCCTGGGTGATCGAGTCCACATCCGGGTTCGGTCTGACCTCGTTCTTCTCGAATATCGGGACGGCCTATTTTGTCTCGGGCGAAAACATGCCTGACGCGAGCAAATTCTCGATCACGGTGCCCCATACGGTCAACGGGAGTCTGCCGGCGGGTTCGGTGGTCACGTTTAAGGGTGTGGCATCTCCTGTGTACACGGCCTGGTCGTCGGGGAAATTAGGGATGACTGATTCGAAGATGGCCATTTCCATGAAGCCGAATGCTGCCTCTGATTGGACCAGTCTGCTGACCACTCCGGCCAATACTTTCCAGAGGGATGCAGCAGCCGGCACCGCTTCTTCCGTTACGGATTCCGCGACGGGCCTTACGCTGAATCTCGCTAAGACGTCGGATTCCACCTGGTTCTGGTCGCTGAATATCCCTGCCGGTAGGTTCACTGGCTACGACGGCAGCGACGAGACGCAGACCTATACCTTCAAGGTTGAGATGATCAACCCGATGAACGTTCGTTCAAGGCCGGCATCCATCGAGCGGAAGGTCGACGTGACGCCCACGGTGCTGACCTTGGAGCGGTACGACGTTTTCCAGGTGGCGGGCAAGGCCTATAAGTATGTGGACGGGGATAGGAAGGTTCCCGAGACCAAAGGAACTGTGGTCCATGTGACTTGGCCCGGCGGCAGCGGCACGGATGTTGTTGTGGGGGACCAGGGTTCGTGGCAGGCGGTTCCTCCTGAGGGCATCAATCAGGGTGAGTTCTCTGCCCAGGTGCTTTCCGATGATGCCGAGGGCTCTGATGCCCAGGGCAGATTCCAGGGCGGGAACCAGTCGGCTTCAGTGTCGCATGAGCTGGAGTTTCGGCCTTCGACATCCTCTCTGCCGCTTACCGGCGGCTGGCCGCTGTCAGTGCTCAAAATTCTGCTGCTGATAGCCCTTGGTCTGGTGGGCTTCGTGGCCTGCCTGAGGAACAGGCAGGAAAGCCGCCACTGACCCTCGCGGCATAAGACAGGGCCCGCACTCATCCTTCCAATTCCATGAAGATGAGCGCGGGCCTTGTTTTTTAATTCCTGTGCTGTTGCCGTTGCTGTAGCAGTATTCGCCCTCAATCCAGACCAGTCTGGAAGAAGACAACATATTGCTTCTCGTCAGCTGGTTGCTGGGCCTGTCAGCGTCAAGAACTTGAACGGCTGCAAAACACCCGATTTGAATCCCAGATATTGCCCTTAATTTCTGTAGCCTTGAAAAGGCAAAGAAAAATTTAGATGCATTGTTGTGCTCTATGCGCAGTTGCCTTAATTGGGGGTAAGTCAAAAGCAGAGTTGATCTGCTCTGGAGCATGATTTCATTGTGATTTGGGGGGTATTGTATTGAAGCGTTTGCAAGAACGGGGCGCTAAGGGTTCACAAGGTGTGAGCCGTCCGATAATTGCCGTTCTGGTAACCCTTCTGGCGACGTTGGCCATGGTTGTTCCGCTCGGGCTGAGCGCTCTGTCGGCTGGTCAGGCCAATGCCATCGATGAGCAGGACGAGACGGCCAGCAGGAAGCCTCTGCTCTATAGGATGTTGGGCTATAACAACAAGCTTGATTCCTATCAGGATGAGCTGCGCATGGACTTCATCCTGCGCGTGAAACACAACGAGTTCGACCCTTCTTGCGCCGATGCCACCAACGGTGCCGACACCAAGGGCAGCTGTAATCTGGCCTTTGTCTATCAGTACAAGGGGTCAGATGACACTTCCTTTTATCGCAGAATAAAGTATCTGAACACCATAGCTTCAGCATCATCCTCGAATCAGCCCTGGTCCGGAGCCTATAAGTGGGCGCAGAACAGGAATGAGTATTTCACCGTGCACACGATAATCAATTCCGGTTTATATGATTATCTGACCGTTTCCATTGAGGGTGATCTGGCGCTTAAGAATTCTGCCGATGCGTCATATTACCAGCCTGGTGGGGCCAGCGAGCCGGTGAATATCTACGCAGTTGTTGGCAAACAGGACGACGCACTATCCTGTCTTCGTCCAGGTAGTTCATGGAGTTGGAGCTCTGGAATCGATAATTGTCGCAATTTTAATCCTGACACCATGATTAATGCGCCGGACAGGGTATCCAATATCACCTCAACCTTAACGGCAGATGGCAAGGATTTCACCCTGTATATGCAGACATGCCTGGGCAAGGGCGCTGATCTTCAGTGTAGCGGCCCGTATTCTTGGGTAGGCTGGGATGGCAACCCAGATCTTTATGGAGGCAGCCAGGCCAACTGGGGCATGGTAACCGACTATGGTTTTCCTGACTATAAGAGCACCACTACTGGGGCAATCGCCGGCACTGCTCCGGGCACAGCCCCGGCACGATCCTTCTTCGTGTACTGGCTGAATGTGCGCGGTAGCACTAGCGATAATCCTGATGGCATATGTTCTGAGACCAATTCGTATTATTACCAGTGGGTGGCTCTGAAGGATAGCGAGTGGGTGCCAGTTGATGAGCTGACCCCTGAGCCGGTCCTGGTGACAGGCCAGCAGCCGTCTCCCAATACGGCGACTACCACGACCAGCAAGGCGGCCCAAGTCAGTAAGTATTCGGCTTTCAACTTGCCCAAACAGCCGGATAATCCCAATGAGATGTTTGCCACTGACAAGAACGGCCAGCCTATGCCTGCCCAGAAGGATGATGGCGGGATTGATTTCAAGGAGGCCAAGGAGAAGCAGGACCTTGACGGTTACTTCAAGATGGTCACTTGGCCTGTCACCACGAACCGGGACGGCAGCGCTTGTACCGTCAGTCCTGAGGTATACAACCCAGATCAGAAAGGTCTCGTCGGGGTACGTGACGGCATGGACAGCTCGGATATAGAACGAAATATTGCTGCGGGCTGGACGATCAACAGTGCCTTCTATCAGTATGACGTGCCTCGTCCTGATGATCCGACGATCACGAAGATTGAGAACGATGCCGACAGCGCTCTCGATGCTTCGGGGAGCGTGTATACGTCGAAGCTTGATCCGGTGGTCAGTGGTGAGTGCACGCCCTCCAAGGATGCCGCACGTCCCAACAAGGTTGTTCTCTATGGCGAGGATCCTGCCAATCCGATTGCGGGCGGGCAGCGTTCGAATGGTGAGGACCTGGTGAAAGCAGCGGATACGTGGGGGTTCAGGCTGGGCGAGACTGTCTGCAAGGTTGATCCCAAGAGCAAGCAGGGAGGGTCCTGGCAGATACAGGACACCAACAAGCAGTATCCCTCACCGGACCCAGGCAACAAGTACAGCGGCTACAGGCGTTATCATGCCTGGGTGATCGAGTCTATCTCAGGGTTCGGCCTGACCTCCTTCTTCTCGAATGTTGGGACGGCCTATTTCGTCTCCGAGGAGAACACACCGGATGCGAGCAAACTCGCGGTCACTGTGCCTCATACCGTCAACGGGAGCCTGCCTGCGGATTCAGTTGTTGTGTTCAATGGCGAGGCGTCTCCTGTATATACGGCCTGGACCTCAGGAGAGCTGGGGATGACGGATTCCAGTATGGCGGTTTCGATGAAGCAGAAGACCGCCTCGGACTGGACGCCCCTGGTGACCACTCCAGCCAACACCTTCCAGAGGGATGCGGCGGCCGGCACCACGTCTTCCGTGGAAGATTCTGCAACAGGCCTCACGCTGGGCCTGAACAAGACAACGGCATCCACTTGGTCCTGGACGCTGAACATACCCACTGATAGGTTCAGCGGCTACGACGGCAGCGACGAGAAGCAAATGTATGATTTCCGCGTTGAAATGGTTAACCCGACGAGCAGCCGGTCAGAGCCTGCGTCCATCGAGCGAAAGGTCGACATGACACCGACTACGCTGGTCTTGGAGCGGTACGACGTCTTCCAGGTGGCTGGCAAAGCATACAAGTACGTGGACGGTGATACGAAGGTTCCCGAGACCAAGGGTACCGTGGTGCATGTGACCTGGCCCGGCGGCAGCGACACAAATGCGGTTGTAGGGGACCAGGGTTCGTGGCAGGCGGTTCCTCCTGAGGGCATCAACCAGGGTGAGTTCTTTGCCCAGGTGCATTCCGATGATGCCGAGAGCCCTGACGCCCAGGGCAGATTCCAGGGCGGAAACCAGTCGGCTTCGGTATCTCACGCGCTGGAGTTCCGGCCTTCCAACTCGGCTTTGCCTTTGACCGGCGGATGGCCGCTTTCGGTGCTCAAGATCATGCTGCTGATAGCCCTTGGTCTGGCCGGCTTTGTGGCCTGCCTGAGGAACAGGCAGGAAAGCCGTCACTGATTATGGCAGCATAAGACAGGACCCGCCCCCACCTCATGAAGTTGAAAGGCTGGGTGGGGAGGGGGTACTGCCGTTGTCCAACCGACCCCCATCCCACCAATGCAGACTGTGATTAGTCAAGACTCTGGACGGCCGCGAAACACCTTTGTCTGAATCCCAGATCACGCTTTCAGTCTCGGTACTCTTAAAACGTGTAAAGGGAAAAAGAAGATGCCATAAATGAAGATGCAGCACTTGTGCTCTAGGGTTTCGTGGCCTGCACCGGGGACCAATCAAGCGGGCAGTCCATCTGATCTTGGAGATGGTTGCATCGTGGTGTGGGGGGTAGCGTGTTGAACCGATTGCATGAAAGGGGCAATAAGGGTCCACGGCATGTGGATCGCCCTATAGTCGCTGTTTTGATTACTCTTCTGGCGACCCTGGCTATGGTTGTTCCGCTCGGGCTTAGCGCTCTGTCGGCCAACCAAGCCAATGCCATTAATGGGCAAGGTGAGACGGCCAGCAGGAAGCCACTACTTTATAAGATGTTGGCCTATAACGACAAGATCGATTCCTACCAGGATGAGCTGCGCATGGATTTCATCCTGCGCGTGAGACACAACGATTTCGATCCGCAATGCGTACCGATGCGTGATACTTCTCCCTATGATTCAGTAAAATGCAATTTGTCTTTCGTATATCAGTTCGAAGGATCGCAAAATCCGCTCCATTATACCCGGATACGGTATCTGAATACTATTTCGACAAACCCCAATGACCCCACTGGCGGTGCTGAGCAATGGGCGGAAAACGAGGTTCAGTTCTTTACTGTTCATAAAGTGATCAACTCTGGCTTATATGATTTTCTGGCTGTATCCATAGAGGGTGATTTATCTTATATGGATACTTCATCCGATCCAAATTATTATGTGACTGGCGGTTATCCGCAACCTTTGAACGTCTTCGCGATTGTTGGTCAACAAAACACCACATTGTCGTGTGGAGGTTCTCCGTGGGACTACACTACTGATGACTGCACGGCGTTCGATCCAAGCTCTCTCGGCAGCAATGTCCAAGACAGGGTTGCCAATATCACTGCAGACCAAGGCAAGGGCATCAAGCTGTATATGGGCACCTGCCTAGGTGATAGTCCTCATCCTAAGTGCAGCGGACCCGGTTCTTGGGTTGGTTGGGACAACAATCCGAGTCTTTATCTTAGCCATCAGTCTAATTGGGGCCTGGTGACTGACTACGGTCTTCCTGCCGATTCCAGTCATGGAATAAAAGCCGTTGGACCCGGAGTGGCGCCCCCCAAGTCCTTCTTTGTGTATTGGTTCAATTTGCGTGGAAATAACAGTGCAGGTGGAATATGCTCCACGACCAACTCCTATTACTACCAATGGGTAGGGCAGAAGAATAGCCAATGGGTGCCTGTAGATGCGTTGACGCCTAAACCGGTGCTAGTAACAGGTCAGAAGCCAGCAGTGAATGGCTTGACCAGTTCCTGGGGTCTTCAATATCAGGTCAATGACAACACTGCGTACAATCTGCCGACAAGTCCGGGCAATTCGAACGAATTGTATGCAACTGACAAGAATGGGAACCCCATGCCCGCCCAGTTGCCTGACGGTTCAATCGACTTCAAGAAAGCTCAAGAGTATCAGCAGCTCGATGGTTATTTCAAATTAGTTACTTGGCCTGTCACCACTAATGACGATGGCACCCAGTGCAAGCCGACGGCAAGCACTCCTGAAGTCACCACTAAGATATATGACCCGCAACAGGATGGTCTTGTTGGGATAACAGACGACATGCCTGCAGCTAAGAAAAATACGAATTTGGACGCAGGATGGGCTATTGACACTGCCTTCTACAAGTATGATGTGCCTCGTCCTGATGATCCGACGATCACCAACATCCAGAATGACACCGACGGTTCCTTGAATGCCTCAGGAAGCGTCTATACCGGCAAGCTTGATCCTGTGGTCAGCGGTGAGTGCACTCCCTCCAAAGATGACACACATCCCAACACGGTTACCTTGTTCGGAGAGGATCCTGGCAATCCTTTCAAGGAGGGGCAGAGCAAGAGCAGTGACGATCTGGTGAAAAGCTCGGACTCCTGGGGGTTCAAGCTGGGAGAGACCGTATGCAAGGTCGATCCCAAGAGCAAGCAGGGAGGCTCCTGGCAGATACAGGACACCAATAAGCAGTATCCGTCGCCGGATCCGGGCAACAAGTACAACGGTTACAGGCGCTATCATGCCTGGGTGACTGAGTCCGCCTCCGGGTTCGGCTTGACCTCCTTCTTCTCGAACATAGGGACAGCCTATTTCGTCTCCAACGAGAATGCTCCGGATGGCAAGCTCTCCGTCACAGTCCCCCATACGAAAAACGGGATTCTACCGGCGAACTCGGTCGTCACCGTCAAGGGGACTGTTTCACCTATATATACGGCCTGGTCCTCGGGAGGGCTGGGGATGACTGATTCCAGGATGGCCATTTCCATGAAGCAGAACACTGTCTCTGATTGGACCAGTCTGCTGACCACTCCGGCCAATACCTTCCAGCGGGATGCAGCAGCCGGCACCAAGTCTTCCGCCACGAACCCCACATCGGGCTCTGTGCTCAATATTGTCAAGACGACGGCTTCCACCTGGTCTTGGACCTTGAACATACCCGCTGACAAGTTCACCGGCTACAACGGTGACGACGAGACAGAGAAATATACCTTCCAGGTCAAGATGATCAACCCTCTGAATGTCCCTTCGGATCCGGCTTCCATCAACCGGACGGTCGACATGACGCCAACTACTCTGACCCTGCAGCGGTACGATGTCTTCCAAGTGGCGGGCAAGGCCTATAAGTATGTCAACGGCAACACTAAGGTTCCTGAGACCAAAGGCACCATGGTACATATAACCTGGCCCGGCAATGGCAGCACCGATGTCGCCGTGGGAGACCAGGGTTCGTGGCAGGCGACTCCGCCTGAGGGCATCAATCAGGGAAAATTCACCGCTCAGGTTGCCTCCGATGATGCTGAAAGCAGTGATCCTCAAAGCGGCAATTTCCAGGGAGGAAACGAGTCAGCCGCGGTGTCGCATGCGCTGGAATTCCGGCCCTCCACCTCATCCCTGCCCTTCGCTGGAGGATGGCCGCTTTCCGTGCTCAAGATCCTGTTGATGTTGATACTGGGTCTGGCCGGCTTTGTGGCCTGCCTGAGGAACAGGCAGGAGAGCCGATACTGATTTCGGCGGCATAAGGCAGGGCCTGCGCTCACCCCCATGGAATGAGGGGGATGAGGGCAGGCCCTGCTGGCGTTTCCTGTGCGCGAGGTGGGACTCGAATCCGCACGTCTGAAGGCGGCTGGAGTAAGAGTCGCTTGACGGCATCGAACTGTCGATCTTGCCATGACAAAGTGGACTCCACCCCGACCCAGACCAGTCAGATGAAGACCGTAAACGGACCGTAAACGGTCGCGAAATACCCGTTGCGAAACGCCCTATATGAGTCCCAGATCGTGCTTGCAATTTCAGTGTTCGTAAAGCGCGTAAAGAAAAAGCGATGATGCTATTTTATTATCTCTATGATAGGGTCGAAACCATTGGGGATAAATCAAAAGCAAAGTAGAGCAGCGCTAAGGGATAATTATATCTTGATTTGGGGGGTATTGTATTGAAGCGATTACAGGAACGGAGCGCCAAGGGTCCGCAGCATGTCAGCCGACAGATCATCGCCGTTCTGGTAACCCTTCTGGCGACGCTGGCCATGGTTGTTCCGCTGGGGCTGAGCGCCCTTTCGGCCAATCGGGCCAATGCCGTTGATGGACAGGACGAAACGGCCAGTAGAACACCGAAGCTCTATAGGATGATGGCCTTCAACGACAGGATCGATGCCTACCAGGATGAGCTGCGCATGGACTTCATCCTGCGCGTGAAGCACAATGAGTTTAAGCCGGATTGTGTCGGTGTTGGTGGAACTGACACCAAAAATCCGTCACAATGCAATCTATCTTTCATTTATCAGTTTGTTGGTTCTGACAACCCTGGCTATTACAGACGCGTGCGGTATATGAACACCATTACTCCAGATGATTACGTAGACAGCAATAAAAATGCCAATGCCTATGATGGGGCCTTAGCCTGGGCTAGGAATCAGGATGAGTTCTTCACCGTTCACAAGATAATTAATTCTGGTTTGTATGACTACCTGACCATATCCATTGAGGGTGATATGAATATCGCGGATTCGTCCAAAGATCCTGCGAAATTTGCGGTTGGCGGTCACCCCGAGCCCTTGAATGTCTTCGCCATCGTTGGTGACCAGAATAAGGCCCTGTCTTGCGGTAGTTCTTCCTGGTCCTGGACTACCAATAACTGCAACAGTTTTGATCCGGCTTCCATGAGTGATTTACAGGCTCAGGATAGATATTCAAATATCACGGCAAGCATGTCCCAGGACAAACAGATGAAAGTGTATATGGGTTACTGCTTGGACAGCAAAGAGGATATGAAGTGCAGCGGCCCTTATTCATGGGTCGGTTGGGACTACAATCCAAATCTCTACCAAAACAATCAGGCTAACTGGGGCATGGTGACGGATTACGGTTTTCCTGAATATAGGAACAATTCCACTACTGGGCTAATCAATGCCACTGCTCCGGGCACAGCCCCGGCACGGTCATTCTTCGTGTACTGGTTGAATCCGCGTGGCAGTACCAATGATAATCCTGATGGCATATGTTCTGAGACCAATTCGTATTATTACCAGTGGGTGGCTCTGAAGGATAGCGAGTGGGTGCCTGTTGATGAGCTGACCCCTGAGCCGGTCCTGGTGACAGGCCAGCAGCCGTCTCCCAATACGGCGACTACTACGACCAGCAAGGCGGCCCAAGTCAGTAAGTATTCCGCTTTCAACGTGAGCCCAAAGGATCCGAGGTATCTCGACAACCCCAACGTGCTTTTTGCAACCGACAAGGATGGCAATCCTATGCCTGCTCAGAAGGATGATGGCGGGATTGATTTCAAGGAGGCCAAGGAGAAGCAGGATCTTGACGGTTACTTCAAGATGGTCACCTGGCCTGTTACCACCAATCGGGACGGCAGCGCTTGTACCGTAAGTCCTGAAGTGTACAACCCCAAGAGCGCTGGTCTTGTAGGGATAAACGATGGTATGTCCGCCGTGGAGAAGGATACGAATATCTCTGCGGGTTGGACGATTAACAGTGCCTTCTATAAGTATGACGTGCCTCGCCCCGATGATCCGACGATCACCAAGATCGAAAATGGCGAGGATGCCGGTTTGGATGCTTCGGGGAGCGTGTATACGACCAAGCTCGAGCCGGTGGTCAGTGGCGAGTGCATGCCTTCCAAGGATCCTGCGCGTCCCAACAAGGTTGTTCTCTACGGCGAGGATCCCAATAATCCCATTGTGGAGGGGCAGGGCACGAATGGCGATGACCTGGTCAAAGGCTCGGATACATGGGGATTCAGGCTGGGCGAGACCGTGTGTGAGGTCGACACTGGCAGTAAGCAGGGGGGTTCCTGGCGGATACAGGACACGAACAAGCAGTATCCGTCGCCGGATCCGGGCAACAAGTACAGCGGCTACCGCCGGTACCATGCCTGGGTGACTGAGTCTATCTCCGGGTTCGGCCTGACCTCCTACTTCTCGAATATCGGCACGGCCTATTTCGTCTCGGGCGAGAACGTCCCGGATGCGAGCAAGTTCTCGGTCACGGTGCCCCATACCGTCAACGGAAGCCTGCCGGCGGATTCGGTGGTCACATTCAAGGGTGAGGTGTCGCCTGTGTATACGGCCTGGTCCTCGGGAGGGCTGGGGATGACGGATTCCAGGATGGCTGTTTCCATGAAGCAGAATGCTGACTCGGACTGGACGCCCCTGATGACCACCTCAGCCAACACCTTCCAGAGGGATGCGGCGGTCAGCACGGTGTCTTCCGTCGCGGATTCCGCGACAGGTCTTACACTGGGCCTGAACAAGACGGCGGATTCCACCTGGTCCTGGTCGCTGGATATTCCTGCTGACAAGTTCGCTGGCTACAACGGCAGCGACGAGACGCAGACCTATACCTTCCAGGTTGAGATGATCAACCCGATGAACCTCCGATCGAACCCGGCATCCATCGAGCGCAAGGTCGACATGACGCCCACCACACTGGTCTTGGAGCGGTACGACGTCTTCCAGGTAGCGGGCAAAGCCTACAAGTACGTGGATGGGGACAGGAAGGTTCCCGAGACCAAGGGGACCGCTGTCCGGATAACCTGGCCTGGAAATGGCAACAACAGCACCGATGTCATTGTGGGGGACCAGGGTTCATGGCAGGCGACTCCGCCTGAGGGCGTCAACCAGGGTGAGTTTACTGCTCAGGTGCTTTCCGACGATGCCGAGGGCCCTGATGCCCAAGGCAGGTTCCAGGGCGGGAACCAGTCGGCATCAGTGTCGCATGAGCTGGAATTCCGCCCCTCGACATCCTCCCTGCCGCTTACCGGCGGCTGGCCGCTTTCGGTGCTCAAGATCATGCTGCTGATAGCCCTTGGTCTGGTGGGCTTCGTGGCCTGCCTGAGGAACAAGCAGGAAAGCCGCCACTGATCCCGGCAGGATCAGACAGGGCCTGTTCTTGCAGGCCCTGTTCGTAATACCCGTGCGCGAGATGGGACTCGAACCCACACGTCCGAAGACACAGGAACCTAAATCCTGCGCGGCTACCATTACGCCACTCGCGCGTACGACATACCCTGCCATTGAAAGGGCAGCTGGTGGAAGAGCCACTTGACAGAATCGAACTGTCGACCTTCTCATTACGAGTGAGACGCTCTGCCAACTGAGCTAAAGTGGCCTTCGCCTCCCGTCCGGACCTGCCGGAAGAAGACAACATGCTACATCATACTGGATGCGCGCGATAAAAACGCTTTGGGTTTCGGGTCGAGGGTGTACAAGCTTCTTGACACAATGGAGGCATGGATCTCAATGATTTCTATGCCGTCATTCCGGCCGGTGGTGTGGGTACCCGGCTCTGGCCATTGAGCCGACAGAACCGGCCCAAGTTTCTCTACGATCTGTTGGGGTCAGGCAGAACAATGATCCAAGGCACCTTTGACCGGCTGGCTGGCATCTGCGGGACCGATCATGTGGTCGTCTCGACTGGCCAGCGGCATGTGGATCAGGTGCGTCAGCAGCTTCCTGATCTGGCTGAGGACGCGCTCTTCGCCGAGCCTGTTCCTCGCGATTCCACGGCGGCCATTGCCCTGGCTACTGCCGTGCTGGCCCAGCGGCACGGCGGGGAAATCATCGTGGGCTCCTTCGCCGCTGACCACGTTATCCGAGACGATAAAGCGTTCGCGGCCTCAGTGGGGCAGGCAGTGGCAGCGGCCCGAGCCGGTTATGTGACCACCATCGGCATCGCCGCCTCTCGTCCCTCCACCGCCTTCGGCTACATCCACCAGGGTCCCTCCCTGGCCGATCGCATTCCCGGCGCCCCGGATGCCCACCTGGTCAGCGAATTCGTCGAAAAGCCGGATGCCTCTACAGCCCAGGCCTACCTGTCTACAGGGGAGTACCGATGGAACGCCGGCATGTTCGTCATGCAAGCGCAGGTGCTCCTGGACTGCCTGCGTCGTTACAAGCCAGAGCTCCACGCCGCGGTCATGGCCATTGCCCAGGTCTGGGATCAGGGCGGGCAGGCCCGCAGCCAGGCTATGGAGGAGCATTGGCCGGGCATCGAGAAGATCGCCTTCGACTATGCCGTAGCCGAGCCCCTATCGGCGGCTGGTGGCGTGGCGGTGGTTCCAGGTGGCTTCGATTGGGATGACATCGGCGACTTCAATTCAGTGGCGGGTCTGCTGCCGTCCTCCAACAGGCGCAACATCAAGATTCTTGGGGATGCCGACCGGGTCATGTATTTGGATTCAGCCGGAGACATGGTCGTGCCTGGCTCCGAACGCACGGTCGCCCTTCTCGGTGTGGATGACATGATCGTCGTCGACACTCCCGACGCGCTCCTGGTGGCCCCCCGGGCCCGCAGTCAGGAAGTCAAGGACATGGTGGCCAAGCTGGCCCAGTACGGCTGTGACGACATACTCTGAGAGCGATTCGGCCGGGCTCAGAAGATTGACTGATTTTGTTGTCTTCTGTCTGCTTTTGTGAGTAGTTTGGGTTACAGAACCGGGTGCTCGGTAGACCGGGCATCACCTCATGAAAGGACCCGAACAACCATGGCCATCAATCCTCCAGTGGACGCTACCAGCACCAAGGCCTGGGCGGCCTTGCACCAGCACTTCGACGACATGCAGCGCCAGGGGATCGATCTGCGCGCATGGTTCGCCAAGGACCCGCAGCGCACCGAAAAGCTCAGCTTCGAGCTGGGTGATCTCTATATCGATCTATCCAAGAACCTGATTCAGCCCGAGACCCTGTCCCTGCTGGCCCAGCTGGGCCGCGAGGTCGGCCTTGAGGAGCGGATCGAGGCCATGTTCAACGGCGAGCACATCAACAACACCGAGGACAGGGCCGTTTTGCACACAGCTCTGCGCCGTCCCGAGGAGGATCGCGGCCGACTGATCGTGGACGGCCAGGATGTGGTGAGTGACGTTCGCGACACCCTCAAGCGCATCTATGCCTTTGCCGACCAGGTCCGTTCGGGAAGCTGGACCGGTCTGACCGGCAAGCGGATCACCACCGTGGTCAACATCGGCATCGGCGGTTCCGACCTTGGTCCGGTCATGGCCTACGAGGCTCTGAAGCCCTATGCGGATGCCGGCATCAGCGCCCGCTATATCTCCAACATTGACCCCAACGACCTGGCCGAGAAGACGCGCGATCTGGACCCGGAGACCACGCTCTTCATCATCGTCTCCAAGACCTTCACCACCCTGGAGACCCTGACCAACGCCCGCCAGGCCCGCGCCTGGCTTCTGAAGAGCCTGGGGGAGCGTGGCCTGCTGTCCAAGGATGGCGAGGACCTCTCGGCCGAGGCCATCCGTCGGCACTTCATCGCCGTCTCGACCGCCCTGGACAAGGTGCGCGACTTCGGCATCGATCCTGACAACGTCTTCGGCTTCTGGAACTGGGTCGGCGGCCGGTACTCGGTGGATTCCGCCGTAGGCACCTCCCTGGCCATCACCATCGGCCCCGAGCGCTTCGAGGAGTTCCTCAAGGGCTTCAACACTGTCGACCGCTACTTCTGCGCCACTCCTCTGGATCGGAACGTAGTTGCCCTGATGGGTCTGCTCAACGTCTGGTACGTCAACTTCTTCGGCGCCCACTCCCACGCCGTGCTGCCCTATGACCAGTACCTGCACCGCTTCCCGGCCTACCTGCAGCAGCTGACCATGGAGTCCAACGGCAAGTCCGTGCGCTGGGACGGCACCCCGGTGACCAGCCTGACCGGCGAAATCTTCTGGGGAGAGCCCGGCACCAATGGCCAGCACGCCTTCTACCAGCTCATCCACCAGGGCACCCGCCTGATTCCCGCTGACTTCATCGCCTTCGCCAACACCCCCAACCCGGCCAAGGACGGCGACCAGGACGTGCATGAGCTCTTCCTGGCCAACTTCCTGGCCCAGACCAAGGCATTGGCCTTTGGCAAGACCGCCGACGAGGTCCGCGCCGAGGGCACTCCGGAGGCTATCGTCCCTGCCCGTGTCTTCACCGGCAACCGGCCCACCACCTCCATCTTCGGCGATGCGCTGCCCCCGGCAGCCCTGGGCGAGCTGATCGCCCTCTACGAGCACATCACGCTGACCGAAGGCACGGTCTGGGGCATTGATTCCTTCGACCAGTGGGGCGTTGAGCTGGGCAAGAAGCTGGCTCGCGAGATCACCCCGGCCGGCTCCCGGGACGACCAGGCGCTGGCCGAGCAGGATCAGTCCACTAAGTCCCTGATTGCCTTCTACCGGGCCCACCGCCGCTAATGTCCAGCCGGGCCCTTGCAGGTCCGGCTCGTGGTATATTATTGGACAGTTGTTTGCCGGAAGGGTAGCTGCCGCATGGGCTCCCTTCCTTTCAGGTCCAGCCGGATGCTCCGGCGGATCGGCACCCCCGACGGCAGACCGTCGGGTTCCGTCCAGGATCGCCTCCTTTGGTGGTTGCGGTCCATGTCATGGGTCGATGTGCGGCGGCCATGGAGGAACAGCATGAACGCGATTCAGGAATTTGACGCCAGCCACATGAAGCCTGCGGAGCAGATCCCCGACTTCCGTCCCGGCGATACCGTCGAGGTCAACGTCAACATCACTGAGGGCAACAACTCTCGTATCCAGGCTTTCACGGGCGTGGTGATCGCTCGCCAGGGCTCCGGCGTGCGCGAGACCATCCTGGTGCGCAAGGTCAGCTTCGGCGTGGGCGTCGAGCGTCGCTTCCCCCTGCACTCCCCGCAGATTGATTCCATCAAGGTGCTGCGCCACGGCCGTGTCCGCCGCGCCAAGCTCTACTACCTGCGTGGTCTGCACGGCAAGGCCGCCCGCATTGTCGAGCGTCGCGACAACAAGGCCGAGTCCAACAAGTAGGATTCAGCCAGGGCGACCCAGTCCAGGCCTGGCCGCTAACACCCGGGATGTAATGCTCCCGGGTTTTTCCATGCTTGGGTGTGTACGCTATGAGGCATGCGGAACCTTTTTGCGTGTGGGTTCCGGCGGATGACAAGGAGTGGATATGGCCCTTCGGGATGAGGAAGCAACCTCGTCGGGACTCTGGTATCCGGACGGCAGACAGGCCACCTCAGCCCCGGTGCCGCCCCGCCATGCCTTTGACCGCCCTGGCGGACGCGGCTCCACCAGGGGCAGTCACCCGCGGCTGGGCGAACGCGGTTTCCTGCCCGAGTTTCTGTTCGAGCTGGTCGCCCTCTTGGCTGTCGTCGCCGTCCTGCGCATATTTTTGTTCAGCATCTACGTCATCCCCTCCGGTTCCATGGAGAACACCCTTGGCATCGGAGACAGAATCCTGACCACTCACCGGCTGACCAGGTCCATGATGGCCCCCCGTCGAGGGGATGTGGTGGTCTTTACTGACCCTGCTAACTGGCTAGGCGAAGAGTCCACTCCGAGCTTTCGCGGCAGTCACCTGGTCAAGCGCCTGATCGGCATGCCCGGCGACACAGTGGCCTGCAAGGGTCATGGCGCCCCAGTCACTGTCAACGGCGTCGCCTTGGATGAGAGTTCCTACCTGCGTCCAGGAGTGGAGCCCAGTTCCTTTGCCTTCAAGGTCAAGGTGGACCCTGGGTACGTCTTTGTCATGGGCGACAACCGTTCCAACTCCGCCGATTCCCGCCTGCACAAGGACGACGGCCACAATGGCCTCGTCCCCATGGACAACATCAAGGGCACTGCACTGCTGACCTACTACCCGGTGGGCAGCTGGAAGCTGCTCAACAACCAGCACAAGGTCTTCGACGCTGTGCCCGAGCCGACGCAGGACTGAACCGGCTGTGAGGCGGATCCTGCCGACCCTGGCCACTGAGGCTGCCTTGGCTGACCAGGGAGCCGAGTATGTGCTGGGCCTGGATGAGGTCGGCCGTGGAGCCCTGGCAGGTCCGGCCATGGTCGGCGTGGTGGCGGTCCGGTCCGCCGACCTGCCTCATTTAAAGGTCCCTGACGGGGTGGCGGATTCCAAGATGCTGACCCCTGCGCGTCGACTGGCCATGTACCGTGACCTGGAGGACTGGGCTGCCGGTTGGGCGGTGGGGGCCTGCTCCAATCATGAGATCGATCAGTGGGGCATCGTCCACGCCCTGGGCATCGCCGCCCTGCGTGCACTGGCCGAGTTGGAGCATGGGATGGACTTTGGGGCAGACTGCAATCTGGCTGCCATCCTCGACGGTCCCCATGACTACATCACCCCGGCCGCTGACAGTTTTGACGCCCCCGACCTCCCGGTTCTGCCCAAGGTTTCCACCCAGGTCAAGGGTGATGCCCACTGTGCCAGTGTGGCCTGCGCAGCAGTCATCGCCAAGGTCACCCGTGACCAGCTTATGGTTCGGCTGGCTGCCTCCGATCCCGCCCTGGCCCCATACCAGTGGGAGCGCAACAAGGGCTATGGGTCGCCTGCGCACCTGGAGGCTATTCGCCGTCTGGGGCCCAGCCGTCTGCACCGGGTCAGCTGGCATTTGCCTTCGTCCGGTCCCGGCAGGGGCTAATATCGGAACGGTCGACACGGCTATCGGAAGAAGGTCACATGCCCGCAGGCAGCGGGGGCAGGTCACGGTCCAAACGCCCCTCCATGTTCGAGGTTGCTCGGCTGGCCGGGGTCTCCCACCAGACCGTGTCCAGGGTCATCAATAATTCCAAGGATGTCTCGCCGGCCACTCGGATCAAGGTCCAGCAGGCCATCAGGAAGCTGGGCTATCGTCCCAGCAACTCTGCGCGGGCTCTGGCATCCAGCCGTAGCCGGACCATCGGACTGGTGGCTGGCGGTGTCAGTCTCTTTGGGCCTGTTTCGTCAATCACGGCCATCGAGACCGTGGCCCGTTCCCATGGACTGTTCATGTCGGTCATGATGGTGGACGAGTCGGCCTGCACCCTTGCCGGATTCCAGGAACTCTGCGGCACCTTCCTGGAGCAGAATGTGGATGCCTTCATCTTTCTGACGCCGACCGACACCATGTTCCAGGCCGCCTGCCAGGTTGAGGTGAGCCAGCCCCGGGTCATCGTCACCTCCACGCATGGCATCACCAGCGTCGAAGAGGCCCTGAGCCGCAGGCGGGGTGACGGCCGTATTGCTCTGACCGGAATCGACCAGTGGGGTGCCGTTCAGCGGCTGGCCCGACTGCTGGTCTCCCGGGGCCATAGGCGGGTGCTCTACATGGCAGGACCTGCGCAGTGGCGGGATGCAGCCACCCGGCTGGCCTCCTGGAAGGTGGCCTGCGCTCGCTGCCGCATACGAACGGCCGTGGTCCACGCCCGCAGCTGGGAGGCGGGGGAGTCCTACACGCTGATGAACCACCTGATCGATCAGCGGGGCATGAGCGGCACCTCCCTGCCCTCCGCTGTGGTCACCGCCAATGACAATCAGGCTGTGGGCGTGGCCCGGTCCCTGCAGGAGCATGGCATCCGCATTCCCAGTGACATCAGTCTGGTGGGCTTCGACGATGTACCCACGGTAGACAACATGTATCCGCCGCTGGCCACGGTCCGTCCCCGCTTTGAGGATCTGGGAGTGGCCACCATGCGGCAGGTCCTGGCCCTGCTTCACCAGGGGCAGCCGGTGGACTTCCCGGTCACCCACCATGGGGTGGGGCTGATCCAGGCGGATGTGATTCAGCGTCGGTCACTGGGCTACGCCATCAAGCGCCTTTGACCACTGTTGGCTAGCACCCGCTGGTTTGCCTGATGCTTTGGTCTCGGTTACAATCGTAACCAGGCTATGTGAGCGTTAACATATCAGGCAAAGGAGCAGACATGGTTGTTGGCGAACAAGGCGTCATCGTGAGTGAATTAAAGGAGGGCGCGACCAGTCTGGGCATCGAATTCGGCTCCACCCGTATCAAGGCTGTGCTGATCGACCATGACTACCGGACGCTGGCCACAGGGGATGTCGAGTGGGAGAACCGGTTGGAGGACGGCCTCTGGACCTACTCCATGGACCAGATCCACCAGGGTCTGCAGGCGGCCTACGCGGCCATGGCCGAGGATGTCCGTCGCCAGTACGGGGTGACGCTGACCAAGATCGGCGCCATGGGGATCTCGGCCATGATGCACGGCTACCTGGCCTTCGACAAGGATGGCCAGCTGTTGGTGCCCTTCCGCACCTGGCGCAACACCAACACCCGCCAGGCCCATGAGGAGCTGTCGCAGGTCTTCAAGATCAATATTCCCGAGCGCTGGTCCATCGCCCACCTCTACCAGGCCATTCTGAATGGCGAAGAGCATGTGCCCAGGGTGGCTTACATCACCACCCTGGCCGGCTATATGCACTGGAGGCTCTCCGGCCGCAAGGTCATCGGCATCGGCGATGCCTCGGGCATGTTCCCCATCGACTCCGCCCGCAAGGAGTTCGACCAGGGCCTGCTGGATATCTTCTCCCGACTGCCCCGAGTCCAGGCCCAGCCCTGGGACATCCACGACCTGCTGCCTGAACCATTGACCGCCGGCAGCGATGCGGGGGCGCTGACCGCAGAAGGGGCCGCCTTGCTCGATCCCAGTGGTCAGCTGCAGCCCGGCGTGCCCATGGCTCCGCCCGAGGGTGATGCGGGAACCGGCATGGTGGCGACCAACGCGGTTCGTCCCCGTACCGGCAACGTCTCTGCGGGCACATCCATCTTCGCCATGGTGGTGCTGGAGCATCCCCTGCGTGACTTCCACCCCGAGGTGGATCCCGTCACCACACCGGCTGGGGATCCGGCCGGCATGAGCCATGCCAACAACTTCACCTCGGATCTGAACGCCTGGGTTGGGTTGTTTGGGGACTTCGCCAAGGCCGCCGGTCTGGACCTTAAGGGGAATGCGCTCTACGCCACCCTGTTCAACCAGGCGCTCCAGGGAGATAAGGACGCCGGTGGGCTGATCAACTACTGCTTCTATTCCGGGGAGTTCTTGGCTGGCCTGGAGGAGGGCCGCCCCGTCTTTGCCCGCGGCCCCGAGGGACGGATGACCCTGGCCAACTTCATGCGGGCCCAGCTCTTCTCGGCCTTCTCGCCGGTCACCATCGGCATGGATGTGATGACCCGCCAGGAGCATGTCCAGGTGGACACCATGGTCGGCCACGGCGGCATCTTCGCCACCCCCAAGGTGGCCCAGCGGATCCTGGCCGCCGCCTTCAATGCCCCCATCAAGGTCATGTCCACCGCTGTGGAGGGGGGCGCCTGGGGCATGGCCGTCCTGGCCGACTATCTGGGTCATGCCGACCAGACCCTGGCCGACTACCTGGATGCCAATGTCTTTGCAGGTGTCCAGTCCACTACAGAGCAGCCGGATCCGGCTGATGTGAAGGGCTTCAGAACCTTCTTCGACCGCTTCACCAAGGGCCTGCCCATCGAGCAGGCGGCCGTGAAGACCATCCCCCTGCAGGGATGAGGCCCGGAGCTGAAAACGTCAAGCGGCCGGATCAGCGGGATCGGGCCGGGAAAAGGAGTTGCTGATGGTGTCCTTGGCTGATTATTCGCCCGAGGTGCGCGACGAGGTGAAACTGGTGCGCGAGCAGGTGGCCACCCTGCATGCGCAGTTGACCAGGTGGAATCTGGTGGTCTGGACGGCGGGCAACGTTTCGCAGCGGTTGCGCTCTGCCGATCTGATGGTCATCAAGCCCTCGGGGGTGCGCTATGAGCATCTGACCCCGGGATCCATGGTGGTCACCGATCTGAACGGCAACGTGGTGGACGGCGCCGAGGCTCCCTCCTCGGACACGCTATCCCATGCCTATATCTACCGGCACATGCCCGAGGTCTACGGCGTGGTTCACACCCATTCCACCTATGCCACCGCCTGGGCGGCCACCGGCAGGGACATTCCCTGCGTTCTGACCATGATGGGCGACGAGTTCGGCGGTCCCGTGCCTGTGGGGCCTTTCGAGCTGATCGGCTCGGAGGCTATCGGCAAGGGCGTGGTTGACACCCTCAAGGATCACCCGGGCTGCCCGGCCGTGCTCATGCGCAACCATGGGCCCTTCACTGTGGGAGCGGATGCGGAGGCTGCAGTCAAGGCGGCGGCCATGACCGAAGAGGTGGCCCACACGGTCTGGGCAGCCGAGCAGATCGGCACGCCCAAGCCCATCGACCCGGCCGACATAGCCAAGCTCAACGACCGGTACCAGCACGTCTACGGCCAGCACTGAGCTGGAAAGCATAAGCAAAGGAGCAAGAAGTATGAGCATGAAAAATCCCTTCGAGGGCAAGGAGCTTTGGTTCGCCGTTGGTTCGCAGGACCTTTACGGCGAGGAGACCCTGCGCCAGGTGGGCGTCCAGGCGGCGGACATCGCCAAGTCCCTCAATGACTCGGGTCGGATCCCGGTCAAGCTGGTCCTGAAGCCCACCCTGAAGGATTCGGATTCCATTCTGAACTTCATGGTCGATGCCTCGTCGAACTCGGCCTGCATCGGCGTGGTGGCCTGGATGCACACCTTCAGCCCTGCCAAGATGTGGATCAGGGGTCTGGAGAAGCTGTGCAAGCCGCTCCTGCAGCTGAACACCCAGCACCATGTGGAGATCCCCTGGGACACCATCGACATGGACTTCATGAACCTGAACCAGTCGGCCCATGGCGACCGTGAGTTCGGCTACATCCTGACCAGGCTCGGAATCCCGCGCAAGATCGTGGTCGGCCATTACACCGACCCCGAGGTTGCCGACAAGATCGGCGTCTGGGCGCGTGCCTGCGCCGGCTGGGATGCCGCCAACAACATGAAGGTCTGCCGCTGGGGCGACAACATGCGCGATGTCGCCGTCACCGAGGGCGACAAGACCGAGGCTGAGCGGGTCTTCGGCGTCTCCGTCAACACCTGGCCGGTCAACGAGCTGGTGGACCATGTGAACGCCGTCACCGACGACCAGGTCAAGGATCTGATCGAGGACTACAAGCGCAGCTACGAGGTGGCTCCCGAACTTCTGGACTCCCGGTACGACTCCCTGGTGGTGGCCGCTCGCGAGGAGCTCGGCATGCGGGCCATGATGGAAGAGGTGGGCGCCACTGCCGCCGTGGACAACTTCCAGGATCTGGGAGGCCTGCGTCAGCTACCCGGCGTGGGAGCCCAGCGGCTGATGGCTGACGGGTACGGATTCTCGGCAGAGGGCGACTGGAAGACCTCGGTTCTGATCCGGATCGGCAACGTCATGGGCTACGGGCTCAAGGGCGGCTGCTCGCTCATGGAGGACTACTCCTACAACTTCGTGCCTGGCCATGAGGAGATCATGGGCGCCCACATGCTGGAGGTCTCGCCCACGCTGCTGACCGAGGGACGGCCCCGCCTGGAGATCCATCCCCTGTCCATCGGCGACAGGGAAGACCCGGTGCGTCTGGTCTTCACGGCCACCCCCTGTACTGATGCTGTGGTGGTCTCCCTGGCGGATGTACGCGAACGCTTCCGCCTGGTCATGAACGTGGTGGATGTGGTCGAGCCCGGCGGGTCCCTGGCCAAGCTGCCTGTGGCACGTGCCCTCTGGAAGCCCCGGCCCTCGCTCAAGGTCTCGGCTGAGTGCTGGCTGCGCGCCGGCGCGGCCCACCATACCTGCATGACCACCACCGTTGGCCGCGAGGCCTGGGAGGACTTCGCCCGGATGGCCGGCGTGGAGCTCGCCGTCATCGACGAGAACACCGAACCGCGCCGTTTTGAGGCCGATCTGCGAGCCGCCGAGCTCTACCACCGGCTGGACAACCGGCACTGATTGCCTGTTTCAGAAAAGGTTGCAAGGCCCTGCCACAGCACATGTGGTGGGGCCTTTGACATTCGGCTTGTCGGTTTGCGTTGTCCCTACTTTGTCGGTACAGTGATGATTAGGCAATGGGAACAGTGGCATGTCCCAAAGTTGACATATTGCCCACCCCCCTGAGTCGGGGAAGTGATCGGTTGGGGAGGCGAAGATGTGCCTGGCCATCCTGTGCCTATTAACAAAGAAGGGAATGCGTGCATGCACATGCAACGAGATAATGAAGGGATAAGGCTCCCTAAGCTTTTAGGCTTGGCGGTTGCCGGAGCGACGCTCCTGGCGGGCATGGTCGTTTTGCCAGCCACCCAGGCTTCGGCCGATGAGACCTATGGATATAATGCCGAAGATGACTTCAGGCCGGGTCCGCTGCAATCAACAGTGAATCCTAAGCTGACAGTTACCAAGTACCTGTCGTTGGTTCAGGGGTACAGCCCCACGGGTTCCTCTAAAGATGCTGACGTTTTGAGTTCGAAGGCAGATCTGGTTCCCGCTAAGGACGTCACTTTCAATGTCTTGGATGTCACGTCTACGTCAGGTAATTTGGCTGACATTGATCCAATGACTCCTAGTACATACAGTGTCCAGAAAACGTATGCTGGTGTGACTAACGGCCAGGGTGTAATCACTAAGTGGTACCCGGCCGATGAAGGCGGGGCTATGCCGGCTAAAGGTACGGAAGAAGCCACCTTCCCGGCAGGAGCCAACCATTGGTACATCCTCAAGGAAAATCGTGACAAGTCGTGGGCTTTTAACCAGGATAATCCAAACAAGATTGAATCTTCGAAGTATGCAGACGCGGCACCCTCATTCTTCGGCCTGCCCTATGCAGCCACTTCGCTCACCAACGACACTAATACTGCAAATAAGGTTCAAGGATATATCTATAATCTGCACCTGTATCCGAAGAACATGAACACCACACAGTTCTCCAAGACCGTGCAGGCCGTCAAAGATCTGCAAGGTAACCCGAAGCCTCAGCGGACAGCTGTCGCCGGTGATACGGTTTCATACAAGCTGTCGCAGAGGCTCTACAACGCTGGCAAGAAGACTCAGAATGATGGCAAGCTTGATGTTAGTGAATTACAGGGCGATAGCAAGGATCTGATTATTGTAGATCGGATGTCGAGCTCCCTAAAGCTGGTTGGTAATTTCCGTGTTAAGCTCGAATCCGATGGCACTACTCCTGGCCCTGTAGATCTCGCTAAGGATACGGATTATACCGAGGCAACACCTACAGAAAATCCTGATAGCCTGGTTACTGGTAAGAAGATGTTTACAAATGATGTGCCGAGTAAAGACGTCTCTTATTATCAGTTCAACTTCTTCAAGGCTCTTGACAAGGTACAGGGTTTCAAAGCCCCATCTTTCCGGCTCAACATCTATTATGATGCCAAGGTCACCGGAAATGGTGATTCTACCGGCACTGATGGTGTTGCCAACGATGCAGCTTCTGATTTCACCGAAAACTTTGATAGCAGCGGTAAGCGCCAGGATCCTATTCCTGAACATACGAATTTGATCAACGGTGTCGTTGCCTTCGGTAATGTGAAGAATCAAGCATCGAAGTTTGCAGCTCTGCCTGGGTCTGAGTTCCGTCTGGTTAAGTCGCAAGCCGAGTCAGACAAGTATCTTGCCTCCGATGGCAACTTCTATACCACTGCTGAGACGCTGCCGTCTGGTGTCGAGCTCTACAAGGCTACCGCTAACGACAAGGGTGTGGTGGCATTTGCTGCATTGCCTATCTTTGGCGCTGCAACGAGTACACCAACACCAAAGGCTGCTGGAGATCCTGGTAAGACGGTGCAAGCTGGCGATTGGTGGCTGCTCGAGACCAAGACTCCCAATGGCTGGCGTAGTCCTGGCTTCCCCTTCCAGAAGGTGACGTTTAAGGATGCAGGCAAGACTGAGCAGGACATAGCACAGGAGTATGGACCTCATGCCACTGTTCAGCCCGATTATTCTAAGCTGTCATTCGGCAAGTTCGGAAAGGCACCTACGGATATCACGGCTGCTGGTGGCCAGGAGATAAAGTTTAATAATGTGCCAGTTGAAACATATCTGATGCATTATGCGACTACTGATAGTGATTCCCCGTTGGCCCTGCCTCTGACTGGTGGTCGTGGCATCCTGCTGCTGCTGGTTGTCGGCGCCCTGATCATGGGTGGTGCCCTCTACGCCCGTAATCGGCGTAATAACGCCGCCCGGGCCTGATGATCGCGGTCACATCAAGAATCATGTGAGGTGACCCGATGGCGGACGGTTCCTCCGTGAATCGTCCGCCATTTTAATACGGAACGTTGAACTTCTGCGGTCCGCACATGTCGGGAAGCTGGTCTGGTTTCTTTGGACCAGCAGAACTGACGCAACCACGTCGTCGAAAGGCGGCCTTGGAAGGGAAGGTTTATGAAGGGAATTGCCTTGCCGAAATGCCTCACCCACCGGGTCCTGCCCTGTCTGATCGCGGCCTTGGCCTGCTTAGGTCTCGCCGCTTTCGATATGACGCCGGCGGCAGAGGCGGAGACGGTCAACCCGACCCTGACGGTGCAACTCAAGAGAGGACATTCAGGTCAAGGTGGTCAGAACGACATCCTGCCGAGTGCTCCTGTATCTGCTGGAGCAGGATATGTCTTTCGTGCCCTGAGGCTGGATGCCGGTACTCTGAAGAGCCGAGTAGAGGCACTAGACCACAATCCTGGCGCTGATAAGGCACAAGCGGCCATCAGCAACGAGGTGGCAGCCAACCCAGATGCTTTCAAGGACAAGACACAACCTGCTGAATACTACGGTGTCTCTGATCAAGAAGGCACCATAACAAACGCATCCGAAGCGAAATCGCAAGGTGTTTGGCTTACAGGAGCTCAGCTCGATTCAGATGTACCCAGTCTGACAGGCGGAAGTCCTGCTGTTTTCGACGGTGACTATTTCCACGCCTCGTACTGGCTGGTCACTCTGGTGGCCACACCCAAGAATGCAAAGGTAAAAGCCGACCCAGTGGTCGTGCAGTTGCCGCTTTACCGCGAACAGGGTGAAGTCCATCCGCTTTATGATGTGACCATTAGTCCCAAGCTTGTGGACGTGCCTCAGGTCGTGCCAGTAGTGCGACCAGGACCAGGCAAGCTTGCCGCTACCGGCGTATCCATGGTAGCGCCTGGCATTCTGCTTATGATCTTGGCCATGATGGGCCTCTACTTGGCGGTTGTCGCCCATTCCTGGAACAGGGATGAACACTAGGTATTCTCGTGCCCATGTCGGTGTGATGCTAGCAAATGGCATCGTAGGCATCTGTGAGGATGTGTAAGGACCGGCGGTATCATATAGGTGCCGCCGGTCTTTGTATGTCAAAAGGTAGTAACTGGACTATTTGAAGTGCTGTGCGAGGAAGGCTATAGATGGACCAGAACACTGACTCCGCTACTATGAGCCCAGTTCATGCCGACGGCAACGGTGATGTTGCATATGAGTCCATTCCGACTGAATCATCCTCGTCAGACATACCTGCTGGGCAAGCAGATATGCCGCCTGCCTATGCTCCAAGTTCCGATATACCGCCCTCCTATCCGCCTTCGGCAACACCTGAGGATAGAGGAGCTTCAGCATCGGATGATTCAGATACAATAGCAGCTCCGGTGTCTGTCCCTGGCCAAGCTACAACGTCGGCTCCGATAATTGTTGTTTCAGGACATCATTCCCAGGACACAAGTCAACAAGGCAACGCCGGTCAGGCAGCTGCTACTGCAACTAAGCAGGCTAAGAACCTTGGCAAGGCTAGCAAGTCAGGGCGGGGGTTCGGTCTCCTGGAGACCTTGGCCTTCCTGATTGGTCTGGCAATCTTCCTCTACCCGCTATTGGCGGCATATGTAAACTATTCCAAGGATTCCACTGCAGTAGACAATTACGATCAGATCGTGGATGCACTTTCACCTGCACAGCGCAGAGCCATGTGGCGTGATGCCAAGAAGTACGACGAGGAATTAGGCAAGCCTACGCTGAGGGACCCCTTCAAGTACAAGGAAGTCAAGGAACCACTGGGTCGCTACTACAAAATCCTCAATGTAGACGGCAAGGGTATGATGGCCTATGTCGAAATTCCCAAGATCAACGTCAAGTTGCCCGTGCGGCACGGCACTAGTGATGCGGTGCTTAAAGACGGCACAGGACACATCGCCACGACTCACGTGCCTACAGACAACCGAACCATCCACTCCGTCATCACCGGGCACACCGGCGAAGTCGGCTACATGCTTTTCGACAACCTGACCCAGCTGCGCAAGGGTGATGTCTTCCAGATACGAGTGCTCAAACGGCATATGAGCTATAAGGTGGATCAGATTAAGATCATCTTGCCCACCGATGTGAGTGCACTGCAACCAGTTCAGAATTCCAACTATGTGACCCTGCTGACCTGCTATCCCTATGGCGTCAATTCCCACCGGCTGATCGTGCGTGGGCATTATATCGGCGATAACGTACCTCCCACCCAACCTGAAGGGGCGCCCATTTACATGGTCTGGGTGCTGCTGGCCCTGTTCCTGGCCTGCTTGGTGGGTTGGTATCTGCTCTCACGTCGCCGACGCAACTGCCGTCATGAGCTGGAGCAGATGGAGCATCTGGAATCTCGGGCGACAGGACCGGGGGCCATGGGGGAGCCGCTGGCTACGATCATGGTCAGCCATGAGCAGGAGACCCGTTCAGAAGCCACCCGCCGTCGCCGGTTGATCAAAACCAGGCGAATCTGCAGTGCCTTCATGTGGCTGTTGGCTGTGCTCGGCCTGTTCTTCGCCTGGGGCACGGTCGGCATGATGATGAAGATCAGCCTGCTGCCCGTATTCGACCTTGGCTACCATTGGTTCGATACCCACGTGCTGTACTTCTTCAGCATCAGCAAAATATAAGCCGGTGCATGAGCGGGCAGGTTTGACCACATAGGCCTGTTCTGTGGTAAACGGGCTTTTGCCTGGCTCTAAAATGGAGCGAGCATGGCCCGGCAGACGGCTGGGCTACATCCTGGGAAGGTGTGGACCATGACAGCAGTTCCTGACATTCTATTGTCTGACGGCAATCGCATTCCGCAGGTGGGTCTGGGCGTGCTCAGGATCGACGATGATCAAACCGCCGGAGTAGTGCAATCTGCCCTGGAACTGGGCTATCGCCACATCGATACAGCAGCGGGCTACCTCAACGAAGGAGGCGTCGGTCGTGGCCTCAAAGCCTTCGGCTGCCAGAGCGGACCTGAGCGTGCCAACCTGTGGCTGACCACCAAGCTGCGTGACTCCGAACAGGGCTATGACAGCGCTCTACGGGCCTTCGACCGCCAGCTGGCTCTGTTGGGCACCGACTATGTCGACATGTATATGATCCATTGGCCCACGCCGTTTGATTGGCGGGCCGACCAGGTTTGGCGGGCTTTCCATCGGTTGCGTGACCAGGGGCGGGTGCGGACCCTAGGAGTCTGCAACTTCCTACCCGAGCATCTGGAACGGCTGCACCGGGAGACGGGGGAGTACCCTGCCGTGGATCAGATCGAGCTGCACCCCAGCTGGCAGCAGCGCACGGTGACCGCCTTCTGCAAGGAGCATGGCATAGCCGTCGAGGCATACTCGCCACTGGCGCGTGGCGCAGACCTGACAGCCGGTGGCGGAAGGCTGGAACAAATCGCCCAGGCCCACGGGGTCACGCCGGCCCAGGTGGTGCTGCGCTGGCACATCGAGAACGGAACCATCATCATTCCCAAGTCCGTCCACCGGGAAAGGCAGGTGGAGAACCTGGACCTGTTCGGCTTCAGCCTGACTCCTGAAGAGCATGCCGCCATCGATGCCATGGACTCCCCGGTGCGTGCAGGACACGACCCGATGACCTACGCCTATGCCTGACCGCTATGATGGATGATTCATGCAAACAGTCGACATAGGAGGTATCGGCGGTAGATGAGCGGCCCGAGACGCAGAAGATATCGGTATCGAGGACGCAGCCGGTACGGTTCGGCATGGAGGAATCCTGCACCGGCCCGCTTCCGTCGCGAATCGCTCACGGAACGGGTGCTGATTCTTCTGGTGATGGCTGTGGTCCTGGGCATCACCATCGGCCTGATATTGCCAAGGGTCAACGGTGGAGTCGGACGGCTGACCGGTCGATATACGGCAACCGGCGATGCGGCCCAGACCCTGCAGGGTCTGACTGTGGATGATCATGCCCGTCCTGGCCGTCAGTACCGGCGTGATTCCTTCGGCTTCAAGGAGACGGATGAGGATGGCAACGGCTGCAATGTGCGCGAGGATGTGCTGACCCGCGACCTGACTGACCTGCGCACCACTACTCCCGGCGGGTGCAAGGTGGCCAGCGGTCGTCTGCAGGATCCCTACACGGGGCGAACCATCGAGTTTGTCAGAGGCCAGAAGACCAGCTCTGCCGTGCAGATCGACCACGTGGTCGCCCTGGAGAATGCCTGGCGGTCAGGAGCCAGCAAGTGGGATACGGCCCGCCGCTACCGTTTTGGCAACGACCCCTACAATCTTCTCGCCGTGGACGGCCCGGCCAACCAGGCCAAGGGGAGTGCCTCGGCCGACTACTGGCTGCCCGAAAACAAGGATTATCAGTGCTCCTATGTGGCCCGTCAGATTGCAGTCAAGGACAAATACTCCCTGAGTGTCACCAGCTCGGAAAAACAGGCCATGCTGGCTGTTCTGCATACCTGCCCAGGCCAACCTCTTCCGCAGGATCGCTGATCGTCGGCTTTTGGAGGATAGGCAGAATTGAACGCTAGGTAAGTGTTTATTCGCATAGGAGCTCTATAGTCCGACTGTCTGCACTGAGTTGGATTGTTTAGGTTGTGTTAGTATTATTGAAGTGTGATACACAGTTGTATCAACTGCATAGATTTCGATTTGATCAGGGTCTATGACCGCAACCATCAGCAACAGAGAGGTTGACTATGAATGAGAATATCGGCTCGGATATATCCGGAAACGGAAACCGTATTCGGGATCATATGCTGGCAAGGCACAGATTGGCCATTCTGCTTGTCGCCTTAGCGATGATTATGGGCTTGTCCTTTGGAACGCCAAAGGCGGTTGCTGCTCAAGGAGCAGGGCAAAAGTCCGATTCTGCGGGCGGAAGTGGGCTGATCGCCAATGACCGTTTTTGGAATGACGTCGATGGTAATCCAATGTATATGCAGGGCGGAGGGATTTTCGATTTCCCGGATCCTGCTACGGGGAAGGTTTCTCATTTTTGGTATGGTGTTCACTTTTCCCAGGCCGAAGCTTATCGCCAGGACCCAACCCATGCGCTCACTGGCAATGATTTCATTTCGGTGGATGTCTACAAATCCGTGAATCTGACCGATTGGAGATATCAAGGCGTGGCGTTGGACAGGGCGCAGGCTGATGCATTCGCCAGTGACTTTGGCGGTCGTCGTGCGGGTTGGGTGTGCAGAATGGGAGTTGCTTATGTCCCTGAGTTGCACACTTATGCCATGCTTATCCAGCATGAAATGCCTACGGATGCAACGGGTCGCAATTTCGACAAAAAGGTGATGATCGCTACGGCCAATTCGCCTGCTGGACCGTTCAAAGCTCAGAGGCGTATCGACATGCGCGATTACGGGCTGGGCACCAGCAATACCGGTGACCAGAGCGTCTTCCAGGATGAGGACGGCACAGGTTATCTGATTTACTCCTATGGCCGTGGCCGTGGCAGTGTCTGGGCAGCCAGAATAGGCGCCAGAGGGGGCCAGGTGGATTTGCTTGAACCTACCAAGCTCTACCAGGGCTTCGGGCGTGAAGGCAATGCGCTCTTCAAGCACGCTGGCCGGTATTATCTGGCGGGTTCCGATCTGTTCGGGTGGGATGCATCCCGAATCCATTTTCAGGTAGCAGATCATCTGTTTGGTCCATATCAGCCCGTCAATCAGACGGTGATTATGGATGGCAGCCGAGCAGATTTTGGCCACATAACTCAGACCGGTTTTTACTACACCTTGCACGGCAGCCGGACAGAGACCGTCATCCACTGTGGCGATCGATGGGCTGACTTTGCGGGTAATGGGCTTGGATACAACCAGTGGAATCCGCTCAGTTTCGATGATTCCGGCAAGCCCCGCTTCAATTCCATGAGTCGGTGGAAGCTGGATGCGGATACCGGCATTTGGTCGGTTGACGATGCCAATGACTACGTACTCAATGGTTCCTTCGAAGCGGACAGGGTTTCGGTGGGTGAACAGGGGTATCGGGATAAGGACGGTAACGTGATTGCCGATATCGCCGGATGGCGGCGGGTCAATCCAGATGCCGTGAACAACGTAGCCGATGCCTATGGGCGAGTGGGCGACTATGATCTGCAATTCGCGCCCGGACGATCCCGCAGTGCCTCCATTGTCCAGGATTTTGATGAACCAGGGCACGTTCCCCTGCACGCCGGCCGTTTCCTTCTGAAACTCTCCTATGCGAACCCCAAAGGCATGGATCATGCCAGGATCGCGATTGAATCCGGCGGGAAGACCTCGGAGATTGACCTGGCTGCCTCTACCGGCACAGACTGGAAGCAGGCCTCCTTACCGCTCGATCTGCCCGGCGGGCAAACCAAAATCACTATTGAAGCCTCCGGCAGTTTGGGCCAGACCCTGCATGTGGATGACGTGTCTCTGACAGGTGTGCCTGAAAAGGGAAATGAGACCAATGGTGTGGCCGAACATGACGGAAATGGTACACCGACAGGCCCAGGAGGGTCCGCGTCCGGTTCTGTGGAGTCAGATAAATCGTTGCCTGTCCGTCCTGCAGCTAGCAACGGCGGCCTATCCTCCACTCTGGCTGCAACGGGCATCGCTATCGGCCGCGCTCCAACGTTTGTGGCGAGCTGCCTGGCGGCGGGCATTTTGTTCATGGTCGTGGCCGTGTACTGTCGACGGCGTCTCATTGAGGGAATTGACAATCCGAGGCTATGGATTATACTGAGAAACACGTTGGTACACAGTTGTACCAACGATCGGAAGGAGTAGGGCGCCAAAACCTTATTAAGCACGTGGTTTTTACAAACATTGAAAGGTTCATCATGAATTCAGCACGGAAAATCCTGACCATGGGTGTCACCATGGTTGCCTTGGCATCGTTCGCTGCCTGTGGAAGCAGCGGGTCTGGATCAGCAACGAAGCCAGCGGACACCAGCAAGGCCTCTGGACGTATAGTCTTCTGGGGCTGGGGCAATGGTATCAAGGAGACCATTGCTGCTTTTGAAAAGGACAACCCCGGCATCACTGTGAAGTACAACAACACCGGCACTGCCGGTGACACTCAGGTGGCCTTGTCCAACGCGGTCGCTGCAGGCAAGGGCATTCCCGATGTCACCATGTTGGAGGATCCTACCGTTCAGCAGTTTGCGATTGAAGATAACTTGGAAAACCTGTCGGATTACGGGGCCGACAAGTTTGCTGACGACTTCACCCCGGGGCCCTGGAACAAGGTCCAGTACGACGGCAAGCCTTATGCTCTACCCATTGATGCTGGCCCCGAGGTTTTCTTCTACAACAAGGCGGTCTTCGATAAGGCTGGCATTCCCGATCCTCCAAAGACTTGGGATGAGTACTACCAGGATGCCAAGAAGATCCGAGCTGTTGGTTCCTACATCACCAACAACGCCGGTGATAAGAACGCCTATCAGCCATTCACCGCACAGGCCTGGCAGGCTGGGGCCCACCCATGGAAGGTCAATGGCGACAAAATCACCATCAACATGACCAAGGATGCCGGCATGAAGCGGTATATCGACTTTCAGCAGAAGCTGATCGACGAAGACCTGCTCGATACCAAGACCGCCAACTGGTCCGATGACTGGAACAGGGCGCTTAACGATGGGTCGGTGGCCTCGCTGACCATCGGCGCCTGGATGCCCACCAATTTGGAGTCCGGCGCACCCGACCAGAAGGGCAATTGGAGGGTTGCGCCTCTGCCCCAGTGGAAAGAGGGAGACAGCGTGTCCGCGGAAGACGGCGGTTCGGCTCTTGTTGTGCCCAAGAAAGCTAAGAACAAGGCGGCTGCCTGGAAGTTCGCAGAATACCTGACGCACGGCAAGGGAGCTCAGGTCATGGCTGACCAGGGCACCTTTCCCTCGCTGAAACGAATCCTGAGCTCGACTGAATTTACCAGCAAGAAGAACGAGTACTTCGGAGGTCAGGAAGTCAACAAGGTACTGACCGAGGCAGCCAACCTCAAAGTCTCCAAGTTCCAGTATCTGCCCTATAACCCCTTCGCCCAGTCAACCTACGGAGATTCCATCGGCAAGGCCTACATGAAGCAGACCACGCTGGAGAAGGCTTTTGCAGACTATCAGCAGAAGCTGGTGGATCACGGCAACCAGCAGGGGTATCAGGTCAATAAGTGAGTGATGACGGAGGCGGCTGACCATGGCCGCCTCCGGCCAGCGACAGGAAAGAAGGAGAGGCATCATGAGTGAAGCCGAAGGTTCGACTGTGCGGGTTCCGGCCCCCGTACGGGCTCAAGGCCCTGGCGGAACCGAAGAGAGTCGCACTGGGGAGCGGCCTCACAGGCCCGACTGGCGTGGATGGAAGTTCATGGGACCCTTTGTTCTGGTCTTCGTGTTCGTTTTCGTCCTGCCAGTGCTCTATGCCATCTACCTCAGTCTGTACGAGAAGCGCATGATCGGAGGGAACGTATTTGTGGGTCTGGCCAATTATGCCAGACTGATCAAGGACAAGCAGTTCTGGTCATCTGTTGGCCGTGTGGCGCTGTTCACCGTAGTCCAGGTGCCTATCATGCTCTTTCTGGCGGCATTGATGGCGCTGGCCCTGGACTCGCTCAAGCTGCACGGCACGCGCTTCTTCAGAATCACCACCTTCCTGCCCTATGCAGTGCCAGCTGTGGTGGCGGCGCTGATGTGGGGGTTCATCTACGGCACCAAGTACGGGATGGTAGGTTCCTTGAATCAATGGCTGGGCACGCATATCGATGTTCTGCAGCCCAGTGTGCTTCTGGCTGCCATTGGCAACATCAATACCTGGGAGTTCACGGGCTACAACATGCTGATCTTCTATTCCTCGCTGTCGACTGTGCCGCACTCGCTCTATGAGGCAGCGGCCATTGACGGGGCCTCGGAGTGGCAGATCGTGCGCAGCATCAAGGTTCCTGAGCTCAAGAGCTCCCTGGTCATCACGGTCATTTTCAGCATCATCGGCAGTTTCCAGCTCTTCAATGAGCCCTCGGTCTTGCAGACCATGGTTCCAGGCAATGCGATCACCACCTATTACACCCCCAACATGTATGCCTACAACCTGAGCTTCATGGGCGGTCAGAGCAATTACGCGGCGGCCTTGGCCATCGTCATGGCCATCATCACCATGGTCGCTGCCTATGCCGTCCAGCTCAGGGGTATGAAGGAGCAGATGCAATGAGTACGGTTGATTCCAGGACTATCGACGGGGCCAAGACTGAGCGCATGCGTGCTCGGCGCGTCGCACGTGATGAGCGCGCGGAGCGTCGAAGGGCAGCTCGAACGGGATTCTCCAATCCGAACAATCCGCGACGCAGCTGGCTGCTGACTCTCGTTGCAGGGATATTCGCACTCTACTGCCTGTTTCCTCTGATCTGGCTGGTAATCAATGCCACCAAGACCCAGTCGGACTTCATTGGCACCTTCGGCTTGGCCTTTGGGCATAAGTTCGCCCTCTGGGACAACCTGCGTGAAGTGTTCACCTATGAGGGCGGAATCTTCGGGCGTTGGCTGCTTAACACCCTGCTTTACGTGGTTGTGGGAGCTGGTGGCGCCACCTTGCTGGCTGTGCTGGGTGGATATGCCCTGGCCAAGTTCCGTTTTCCTGGCCGTCGCCTCGTCTTTGCTGTAGTCATCGGAGCCATCAGCGTGCCGGGCATTGCTCTGGCTGTGCCTCAGTTCCTCCTCTTTGCCAAGATCGGACTGACCGATACGCCTTGGGCCATGATCATTCCCAGTCTGATCTCGCCCTTTGGGCTATACCTGATGTGGATCTTTTCCGACCAGGCGGTGCCTACTGAGCTGCTGGAGGCTGCCCGAGTCGACGGGGCTGGGGAGTTCCGTACTTTCTGGCAGGTCAGCCTGCCTCTGCTGGCCCCCGGCATCGTAACCACGGCGCTTTTCACTATTGTGGCTACCTGGAACAACTACTTCCTGCCCTTGATCATGCTCAAGGATTCCAATTGGTACCCGTTGACAATCGGGCTCAACAATTGGAAGGATCAGGCATCGACAGCTGGTGCCCATGCCATTCAGAACCTAGTGGTGACGGGCAGCCTGGTCACCATCATTCCCATCGTCGTTGCCTTCCTGCTGCTGCAGAAATACTGGCAGTCCGGTTTGGCTGCCGGTGCTGTCAAGGAATAGCAGGAATACTCAGACGGGATTCAGCATGAGCAGAACGGATCATCATGACCGTCGACAGCCCCAACCATACAGACCCTATCGATGGCCAAAGAAGCCCGACGGCCATTCGGGAGGAATCTGGTTCGGCGGGGATTACAACCCGGACCAATGGCCAGAGCAGGTATGGGCCGAAGACGTTGCACTGATGAAGCGGGCCGGCGTCACTATGGTGACACTGGGCATTTTCTCATGGGCACGTCTGGAGCCCAGCGATGGAGTCTGGGATTTCGGATGGCTGGATCGGGTGGTGGCCTTGCTCGGTGAAGCCGGTATCGCCGTGGATATGGCTTCGGCTACAGCTACGGCCCCATACTGGCTCTATCAGGCGCATCCTGAGGTGCTGCCTGTGGAGGCGGACGGAACCCTGGTCCATCCTGGTACTCGACAATCCTGGAGGCCCACCTCGCCTGTTTTTCGACGCTATGCCCTTCGCCTTTGCAGGGTCATGGGAGAGCACTTCTGTGACAATCCGACTGTGGTTGCCTGGCATGTGGGCAATGAATATGGATGGAACAACGCAGCCGACTACTCGCAGGATGCTTTACAGGCTTTCCAAGGCTGGTGCCGTCGGCGCTATGGCAACATCGAGGAGCTCAACCAAGCCTGGGGCAACGATTTCTGGTCCCAGCGTCTGCAGAACTTCGATCAGGTTCCCCTGCCTGAACATGCTGGCGTGCGTGATGCCTTTATCAATCCGGCGTTGCGTCTGGATTTCCGTAGATTCTGCTCAGACGCGCTGATGGATTTTTACTGTGCCGAACGTGATCAGCTGCAGGAGCTCACCCCTGACAAACCGTTGACGACCAACTTCATGGTCTCGACAGACCAATGCGTCCTTGATTATGAGCGTTGGTCCCACCAGGTCGATTTCGTGGCCAATGACCACTATTTCGCACATGGACCCGGACACTTGGATGAGCTACTCTGCTCGGATTCACTGGTGGATGCCTATGCCCAAGGTCATCCTTGGTGTCTGATGGAGCATTCTACATCAGCCGTCAATTGGCGCAATTTCAACGCTTCCAAGCGTCAAGGTGAACTGATCCGGGATGCTCTGGCCCACGTGGCCATGGGGGCGGATGCAGTCAACTTCTTCCAATGGCGGCAGTCCGCCTTCGGAGCGGAGGCCTTCCACTCGGCCATGATCCCCCACGCAGGGCCAGATTCGGCGATTTATGCACAGGTTGCCGATTTGGGAAGTATTCTGCGCACACTCTCCAGCAGTGGACTGGCCGGGACCCAATTGGAACCCTCGTCCATTGCCCTGCTTTTTGATGCCGACTGCCAGTGGTCTATGGCTGATTCAACTCTGCCCGATTGCTCTCTGGATCATTGGCAGCAGGTCTATATCTGGTATCAGGCTCTGCTCGATGCTGGATACAGGGCGGATGTAATGCCACTGAAAGGGCAGTGGGAGCGCTATGACGTGGTGGTGTTGCCGGCCCTGATTCTGCTGGATCAGAAGCAAGCCGACCGTCTGCGAGACTATGTGAGCGGCGGTGGCCGGCTGGTGGTGGACTTCGCCAGTGGCATTATGGACGACCATATGCACGTCGGCCTGGGTGGATATCCTGCGGTTTTGCGTGATTTGACAGGTATCGATTCCCAAGAGATGATCGCCTTGGGTACCAGTGACCAAGGTGGTGGATCCATCCTGGTGTCGGAGGGCATTGAGGGCCGTATATGGGTTAACGAGCCCTTGCGCGTAGAGGACTCGGTAAGGGTGCTGGCTCGTTATCAGGGGCGTCGTTCCTATGACCTCGACATGGCTGGGAAACCTGCGGTGACCATCCATGGGTACGGTCAGGGCTGCGTTCTCTATCTGGGGACGGGCTTCACCAAGGAATCGCTGGTTTCGGTGATCAACCGGATTGTTCCTTCTGATTTCCTCACCGGCGCAGCAGGGGCAGGGTTGCATAATGGATGTGACGGCGACCCGCGGTTGGTGCACCTGATCAGATCCGGGCCACAAGGCCGTTATCATTTCTATTTCAACCGGGGGTCGACAGTTGTCAGAGATGTGTCCACCATGGGTGAGGCCTTGGTGATTCAACGAGCGCTCCGGTGTGGTGGGGGTGGTTTATCCGGCAATCGGTACACTATAGAAGTGCATGGTGTGGTGGTCACCCGTCAATAGATCTGATCGCCATAGTGCCTTGGAGGTTGTTGCATTCTAGGGGGTGCCTATGGCTATGGATGAAGGACGTCCAGGTAAGCGGATCACCCTGCGCGAGGTAGCCAGCAAGGCCGGTGTTTCGCTGAAGACCGCGTCCAATGTGATCAATGGCAATGGCCGTATGTCCAGTGCGACCCGTGCGCGGGTGCAGCGGGTGATCGACGAATCAGGATACAAGGTCAATGCCGCAGCCCGTAATTTGCATCGGAACAAAACCGGTATCATTACGCTGGCTGTGCCTTCGCTGACACCTCCCTATCTGGCCGAATTGGCTAATAGGGTCATCGACAGCGCTCGCCTGCGGGATTATGCAGTCTATGTCAGCACCTATGCCGAGGGGTCCGCCAAGGGGGCGCATGAGATTTTGGCCTCCTTTAACAGCACTATCAGCGACGGCATCATCCTATCCATGTCGGAGCTTGAGCGGTTCGCCGTGGAGGATCTGGATGTGCGCTACCCCTTGGTTTGCGTAGGCGCACGGACTACCCATGGGGTGGCGGATCATGTCATGGTCGATGATGCCGAGGCAGCTCGGATGGCCACAGAGTATCTATTTGATCGGTCGGTGAGCTCGCTGGCGGTCATCGGCCTGCATGCGCCGCTCGATCAGAATCAGTTGGAGGCTGCAATCGAAGGCAATGCCGAGTTAAGGATGAAAGGCGTGCTTAAGGCGGTCCATGCCAGGGGATTGCAGCTGGATGATCGGCTTCTGGGGGTTACCGGTTATGACTGGACCTTGGGCAGTGGGTACCTGACCATGCAGAGGATATTAGAGACGGGGGTGCCCTTCGATGGGGTGGTTGCTCTCAATGATCAGCTGGCTATCGGCGCACTCTCGGCTCTGACTGCTTACGGCAGAGCCGTACCCGACCAGGTCCAGATTATCGGGTTTGACAATATCGAAGAGTCGGCTTATCTGCAGACTCCGCTTACTACCATGGATTCCTGCTTGGGATGGATCTCGCGAACCTGCGTCGACCGTGTCCTGGGACGCATCGGAGGCAGAGCTACGGCTCCCCAGGATCTTGTCATAGGATCGCAGGTCATAGCCCGCAAAACCACTCGGTGATCAGTCCTGGGCCTTGGATTCGGCGGGGGAGGCAGTGACGGCAGGTGTGTCGGTGTGGATGATGTGCATGTGGCGCAGGAGCATACGGGTCATCTGACGACCGGAGCCGGCGCCGTTTCCACGAACGCCGAAGTAGACCAGCAGAACCATGCCCAGGCAGATCAGTGCCGAGATGCGCAGGGCCCACTGCACGCCGAAGATGTTGGCTGCGATCTGGGTGGAGTGACCGCCGCCCATGGCGTTGTGGCGCAGGGTGGTGATGGTCTCCATGAGGATGACCAGGATGGGTGCGCCGACAGCGCCGGCGATCTGCCTGGCCGTGTTGGTGACGGCCGAACCGGCTGAAACGTCCTTGGGAGCCAGGTTGTTCAGGGACCAAGTGGTCAAGGGCATCAGGGTGAAGCCCATGCCGATCTGGCGGATGAACTGGCAGATGGAGACCAGGCCGATCCAGGTATTGGCGCCGATCAGGCTCATGGCGATAGTGCCCAGTAGCAGGACCGAGCAACCCGTCATAGCCACGGGCCGTGCGCCCCAGCGGTCCAGCAGCCGGCCGCCGAAGAACTGGGCGATAGCGGTGCCGATGGCTCCAGGCAGCATGACCAGGCCGCTCATGGTGGCTGAGAAGCCACGATCCGTCTGGATGTACATGGGCAGGATGACGGTGACCGAGCTGAAGGCGAAGAAGGACATGGATGCGATGATGGTGCCCACGGTGAAGTTCTTGATCCGCAGCACATGCAGGTCCAGCAGGGGCTTGTCGTGGTGGAGCTGGCGCAGAACGAACCAGATGATTCCAATCAGGCCGACCAGCATGAAGGGCCAGGTCATGAAGGAGGTGATGGGGAAGTTCTCGATGTTGGTGAAGCCGAACATAAGGCCGCCGAATCCGAAGATGGACAGGGCCACCGAGAAGAAGTCCGCCTTGACGCTGGTGTCGCGCTGGCCGAAGTTGCGCAGGCCGAAGATGGACAGGAGCAGCGCCACGGCCCCGCAGATGCTCAGTGTCAGGAAGATGGAACGCCAGCCGTTGGCGTCGGTCTGCCAGCCGCCCAGGGTTGGGCCGATGGCCGGGGCCACGCTCATGGCCAGGCCCACAGTGCCCATGGCCATGCCGCGCTTGGACAACGGATAGATGGAGAAGACGGTGATCTGCAGAACGGGCCACATGGTTCCCGTGCCTATGGCCTCCAGGATGCGGCCCAGCAGGACCAGGGCGAAGGTCTGCGACTGCCAGCTGAGCAGGGACCCGAGGGTGAAGACGGCCATGGAGGTGATGACGATCTGCCTGGTGGAGAAGCGCTTGGTCAGAAAACCGGTCAACGGCACCATGACGCCCATGACCAGCTGGAATACCGAGGTCAGCCACTGGCCGGTGGTCAGAGTGATGTGGAACTCGTCCACAATGGTGGGCAGGGCCGAAGCCAGCTGCAGCTGGGTGAAGTTGCCCAGGAAGGTGATGACGGTCAGGATGGCCAGCGACAGGAAGGCCTCATGGGTGAGCTTTCCGTTGACGAAGGCTCCATCCTTGCTGAGGGTCCGCCCTTGCTTGGCGAGCTCCTGCTTCCTCATGCACCACCACTTCCTTTGGGTTAGTCCTCACTGCGCATACCGCTCCCTGCGGTGCCGTCCTAGAAAGCAAATCAGGGCATACCGATACCGGTGACACTAAGAAAAGAACAAGAGAGCTAAGCGTCTGACAATGAACTTATGATATACCAGTCTGCGGATTGCGATTGGGTTTTTCCACATGGCTGACGTGGATGTCGCGACCTTGTTCGGCGGTCAGCGTTTCCAGTATGCTGTGTGAGGCGAGCTTCGGTAATGTGAGTACGGGAGGATCCGACACGGGCTGATGAGGACGGACGTTTGAAATGCAACGGCGGTCGAGGTAGGTAGCATGCATGCACATGGTCATGGTCGTGGCAGAGTCCCGGCCCTCCTCATGTCCCTGGCAATGATGATTCCCTTGGCGGCCTGCGGTGACAACGTCCCTGCCGCAAGCACCGGATCAGGCAATACTGCAGATCAAGCCCTCTTCCAGGGCGAGTTCGCCGGATCTGGTGCATCCTCCCAGCAGAGTGCTGACGAGGCCTGGATAGCCGGATTCCGCAAGCAGCATCCGGGGGCGCGCATCTCCTATGATCCGGCAGGCTCCGGTGCTGGTGTCAACGCCTTCCTGGCAGGTTCGACCATCTGGGCCGGCACCGATGCGCCGTTGACCGCCGATCAGCTTGAGCACTCGCGTCAGGTCTGCGGTTCTGGTACGGCCATTGACCTGCCCGTTTACGCCACTCCAATCGCCGTAGCCTACAATCTTCCTGACCTGTGGCCCAAGGGCTCAGGCGGCCATCTGCGGATGGATCCGGCTCTGATCGCCATGATCTTCTCCGGGAAGGTCACCAATTGGCGGGATCCGCGCATCGCAGCCCTCAACCCGGGGGCCAACCTGCCCGACTTGGACATCACGGTGATTCATCGTTCGGACAAGTCCGGCACCACGAAAAGCTTCCTGTCCTACCTGCACGACACAGCCGGGTCTGCCTGGCCTTATCCAGCGGGCGAGAATTGGCCCAACGACCTGGGGCAGGGCGCCAAGGGCACTGCCGGCGTGGTCATGACCATGAACCAGGCCGAGGGCACCTTTGGCTATGCGGACGCGGCCCAGACCACTGGGCTGGGCACGGTGGCCGTCCAAGTGGGGAAGACCTGGCAGCCGCCTACAGCCAAGACCACAGCCAACCTGCTTGATCTGGCCCAGCGGGATCCCCAGGCCAGCCAGCCAGGACGGGTGGTCCTGGCTGTGGACCATCGCACCAGCCGGGAGCATACCTATCCCATCGTCCTGGTCTCCTACGATGTGGTCTGCACCGCCTATCGACATGATTCGGACGGATCCAAGGCCCGGTTCGCCAAGGCTTGGCTGACCTATCTGCTGAGCGAGCAGGGCCAGCGCATGGCTGCGGCCAATGCGGGCAGCGCCGAGCTGGGGCAGGGGCTGCGCAGCCAGGCCATGGCCTCGGTGAAGACCATCGGGGGGAAGGCATGAGCGAGCAACCGGACGAGACCGCAACCCTGCACAAGGCCAAACGGGTAGATCGAATTTTCAAGGCCTGCGCCACCGGGGCGGGCATCCTGATCCTACTGGCCCTGGCTGCAGTCACCCTCTTTCTGATCCTGCGGGCCTTTCCGGCCTTCACCGGGGACCCGGATTCCCGCACCCAGGCCATCCTCTCCCTGAGCGGTGGACGGGCAAGCAGCTTCCTGGGCTATGTGGGCCCGCTGGTCTTCGGCACCATTCTGATTGCCGGCCTGGCCCTGCTCTTGGCCTTCCCAGTCTCCCTGGGCATCGCCCTTTTCATCGGCTACTACGCCCCCGCCCGCCTGTCTACGCTGCTCAGCACGGTGATTGACCTGCTGGCCGCTGTGCCCTCGGTGATCTACGGGCTCTGGGGGGCTCTGGTCCTGGTTCCCAATATCACCGGCTTCTGGCGTTGGCTGTCCGTTCATTTGGGATGGATTCCGCTCTTTTCCGGACCCGTTGCAGCTCCGGCCCGGTCCGTGGCCACCGTGGCCCTGGTGCTGGCGGTCATGATCCTGCCCATCATCACCTCGGTCACCCGGGACATTCTGATCCAGGCTCCCCGACTGCAGCAGGAAGCCGCCTTGGCCCTGGGCGCCACCAAGTGGGAGATGATCCGGCTCGCAGTGCTGCCCTTCGGCCGTTCGGGCATCATTTCTGCTTCCATGCTGGGGCTGGGACGCGCCTTGGGCGAGACCATGGCGGTGCTGATGATCCTTTCGCCAGGTTTCAGCTACTCCCTGCGGCTGTTGCAGGCTTCCACCAGCCAGACCATCGCCGCCAACATCGCCGCCCAGTTCCCTGAGGCGGACTCCCAGGGCGTGGCCCTCCTGGTGGCCACCGGTCTGGTCCTCTTCATTATCACCTTTATCGTCAATTATCTGGCGCGTAGGATCACAGCAAAGGCGGGTGCATGATGGCAAGCCGCACTGATCGCGGACCGGTTATCGATTTTGACCGTTTCAGGCCCACCAGATCCTCCATCCGGGCGCGCAAGCGCAAGGATAGGCTGATGACCGTCCTGATTGGGCTCTCCTTCCTGGTCGCCCTGATCCCGCTGGTTTCGGTGCTCTGGGTCAGCCTGTCCAAGGGGGTGCGACGGCTGACGCCTGACTTCCTCACCCACAACATGAGCGGGGTGGTGGGCGGCAACCCCACGCCTTCCGGAGGCTATGGCGGCATCCTCCACGCGGTAATCGGGACCCTGGAGATCACCTTTGGCTCCATGGTCATCTCCATTCCGGTGGGTGTCATGTGCGCGGTCTACCTGGTCGAGTACGCCCACGGAGGCCGCCTGGCCAAGGCCATCAGTCTCATGGTGGACGTGATGAGCGGAATCCCCTCCATCGTGGCCGGCCTCTTCGCCTTCTCCATGTTCGCCTTGGTGGTCGGACCGGGCACAGTCAACGGCCTGGCTGGTTCGGTGGCCCTCTCCCTGCTCATGCTGCCCACGGTGGTCAAGACCTCCGAGGACATGCTGGCCGTGGTACCCAATGACCTGCGTGAGGCGGCCTATGCCCTGGGGGTGACCAAGCAACGGACCATCACCAGCATTGTTCTGCGCACGGCCCTGCCTGGCATCGTCTCGGGCACCATTCTGGCTGTGGCGCGGGTCATCGGTGAGACAGCGCCGCTGCTGATCGCTTCGGGCTTCATCGCTACCACCAACCCCAACCTCTTCTCCGGGAGGATGACCACCCTGCCGGTCTTCGTCTACAACGAGTATTCCCAGGGGCTGGCCGTCTGTGGACCGGGCGCCGACCCGGGATGCCTGACCGACATCCACATGCAGCGGGCCTGGGCTGCGGCCCTGGTGCTGATCCTTATCGTCCTGCTGCTCAACCTGCTGGGGCGGCTGGTTTCACGCATCTTTGCTGTTGGGCGGACCCGTTGAGCGCCGCCATGAGAGGAAAGGAGGCCGGAACATGGGCCAACGCATAGACATCAACCATTTGAACGTCTACTACGGCGACTTCCTGGCCGTCCAGGACGTGAACATGCGCATCCAGGCCAACAAGGTCACCGCCTTCATCGGTCCCTCCGGCTGCGGCAAGTCCACGGTCCTGCGCACCTTGGACCGCATGCACGAGATCACCCCGGGGGCGCATGTCAGCGGGCAGGTGCTTTTGGAGGGTCGTGACCTCTATGGACCGGATGTAGACCCGGTGGAGGTGCGACGGGATGTGGGCATGGTCTTCCAGAGGGCCAACCCCTTCCCGACCATGTCCATCCGGGAGAACGTCCTGGCCGGCATACGGCTCAACAAGAAGCACATCGCCAAGTCTGACGCCGACGATCTGGTGGAGTGGGCCCTGCGTGGGGCCAACCTTTGGAACGAGGTCAAGGACCGCCTGGACAAGCCAGGTATCGGGCTTTCGGGCGGTCAGCAGCAGAGGCTCTGCATTGCCCGTGCCGTGGCCGTCCATCCCCAGGTCCTGCTCATGGACGAACCCTGCTCGGCCCTGGATCCTATCTCCACCTTGGCTGTTGAGGATCTGATCAACGAACTCAAGCGGGACTACACCATCGTCATCGTCACCCATAACATGCAGCAGGCCGCCAGGGTCTCGGACTATACAGCCTTCTTCAATCTCAAGGCGGTCGGTCAGCCTGGTCACCTGGTGGAGATGGACGACACCACTACCATCTTCTCCAACCCGCACGAGCCGGACACCGAGCGCTATATCTCCGGTCGCTTCGGCTGAGACAGAACCGGTCTGCGCCCCCACCCGTCAGGTATCATGGTTCCGGCATCCACGGAAGGAGCGAGGGCATGGGAGTACTGCTGGAACCGGCCACCCTCTTGGGCATCATCCTGGTGGGCTACCTGTTCAAGCGTTTTGGACTCTTTCGTCCGCTGGACTACCGGGTGCTGCAGACCGTGGTGTTCGACCTTGTCCTGCCGGGGGCCATCATCTACTCCTTCGCCACCAACCCTCATGATCCCAGTCTGCTGCTGGTCTCGGCCTTTGCCTTCGTGGCCTCGCTGATTCCGCCCCTGGCCATCTTCCTGACCAGCAGGCATAGGCCTACGGCTCAGCGGGCTTTTCTTATGCTCAACGGATCGGGTTTCAACATCGGATGCTTCTGCTTCCCCATGCTTCAGTCGCTGCTTGGCACGGCGGCCCTGGTTCCCGCCGCCATGTTCGACATCGGCAACTCGGTCATGGTCTCTGCGGGGACCAACGTCATAACCCAGGGGCTTCTGCATATTCGACCCGGCCAGTCCTTGGATCCCGATGCGGGGGAACCGGTCAAGCTGGATGACCCTGATGCGCGCAAACTCCATCGCAAGGCCGCAGCCGTCTCCATAGCCAAAGGCTTCCTGAGCTCGCCCTCCTTCGACACCTATATGGTCATGGTGTGCTTCACGCTGGCCGGAATCTCGCTGCCGGACTGGTCGGCCCAGATCACCCGTCCACTCTCGGCAGCCAACGCCTTCTGCTCCATGCTTATGGTGGGCATGCTCATGGACTTGCCTGGCGGACGGGATGATATTAAGTCCGTACTGCAGATTCTGGCCTGGCGACTGCCCTTCGGCATCCTATTCGCGACGGCCGCATGGTATTTGCTGCCCTTCGAACCCTTGATCCGTCAGGCGGTGGCCCTGTGCTGCCTGGCTCCTACGGCGGTTTTCGCCACCATGTTCACCGACAAGGTTCTTGGCAACGCCCGTCTGGCGGGATTCACCCTGGCGCTGACTGCGGTCATCGGTGCGGTGCTCATGGTTTTGGCGCACTTGCTGATGGGCGCCCTCTGAGGATTCAGTCCTTCTTGTCGTCTTTCTTATGGTCTTTGCCCTGGTCACGACGCTCCTGCTCCTGGCGCAGGGTGCGGCCCTCGCGGGTGCGTTGTTTGTTGACCGTGGCGGCTGCGATCCGCTCAGCGGCGCGTTCATCCTGTCCACGATCGACTTCGCTGTCATGCACGTGCTGATACTGCTTCTGATCGTCCTGGTCCCAGTGATTGTTCCTGGCCATATGCCCCTCCTCGAAAGCTCCGCGCCCTTTAACGCATCCCCATGTGGGACGTCTTCAGGGCCGTGCCGGTATGCCGATTATAGGTGGGCGGACAGCTCTGCGGCGGTATTGGAACTCGGGCTATACGCCAACATGTGTGCGTTTTTCATCCTCTAAGCCCTTCTCGGGGTAGGGCTAGAAGCGTCCAGTAGATGCCTGTTCTCCTTAGAAAGCATGAAGACACCGAATTGCCTAGCCTGGGCACTACCGGCGCAGGTCGCACCCGGTGGCGGTGTAAGCGGTGCGGGGCCCGATTCCCACGACTAACAATCTGCTCGAATTCTGAAACTCACAACTGCGCGCCTTGCCCAGGAACCACAATGGGCTGGGCCCGGAACACGAAATCAGAGCCATCTGCCAGCGGGGTCATCAACACGCCGCCGACCCCCCAGAGAGATGCCTGGCTGGCCGCCCACACTTGCAGTGATCAGAATCTCGAACGGTTGAACGACCTCGCTTGGCAACACAGCCAACAAGATCTGCACCAGGCCACCGCTATCGACTGGAACGAACTGCACCCCCCATCAGATACCCCAGCAGCACCGACTAATTTGTAAACATTTTGGCATATGACCCAACAATACGACGCCCCTATATCTTTCGATACAGGGGCGAAGAACTTATTGCTTTTATAAATTATCATAGACTTATGGAAGATGCAACTCACTCGATTATGGATCTGGCGATATCAGAGAAGCGCTTGGGGCCCTATAAGAAAGAGGCCCGAAAACACCCGGGAGTGGAAGCCGCTGACTTATACCGTTGGAATACCTTATTCTCCGGAGTTGCAGTCACGCAGATCTCCTTTGTCGAGATGAGTGTGCGCAATGCGATGGACAAGGAGCTGATACTTTGGGCTCGTGCTAATGGATACGACGATTGGCTTGGGAAAACGCCGCAGCCTGAATGGTTCGAAGGTCATGAGACTGCCCCTCTGAGTAAGGCGCCACCTCTTATTGAGGAACTACTGGGCGAAGACCAAATAGGGAAGCTGTGGTACTCATGCCGCAGGGTATACCGGATATGGGAAAAGAATTCTAATCACCACAAGCATGGCCAATACCCGAACAGGCATGATGCATTCTCGCATGTTATGTTCGGAGGTTGGCAACGGTTACTTGGACCTACGGATTTCAAAAGCAAAGACCCAACAGTCCTCAAGAGGGCGGCGGCTGCACGGCAGCTCTGGAAAGAGGCTTTGTATAAGGCCTTTCCGGAGATGACCCATAGCAAGGTCAATGATCGACAACGGGTGAAACTCCTGCTTGATATCGACAGAATTCGCCGCCTGCGCAACAGGGTCTCCCATGGCGAGAACGTCCTAAGTATTCAAACGGACCAGTACCTGGATAAGATGCTCGCAGTCCTGTCGGCCATTGACCCCCACATAAGCGACTGGGCCATGGACCAAACAGGCCGCACTTATCGGCAGTGGCCAAACTCAAATATTACCCGGAGCTGCTGCAGTCCTACCAGCAAAACGATCCACTCCCTTCCAGCCAGGAAATCGTGGCCTACAAGCTGACCTCCAGTGGTTCCTACAGCGGGGCAGAGGTCATTGAAGCCCAATTGGAGAACTCACAGAGTCATGGAGGGCGCACCTTTATGACCGTCGGGAAACCACCGCTAGCGAAGAACAGGTCCCAGCTCAGGGAAATCCTCCTGGTTGATGCTGGAGGCGAGAAAGCGGCCGTAGGTGAAATCGTCGCCTACGGCTATGGGAACAACGCACAGCCGCCGAAAGGATACGAGCCTCCGGCATACGAGAATCCGTATCAAAAGCGAAAGGCTTGGTTTGCTGTGAGGAATCTATATGAAGTCGACTGCCAAGGCGGACGGGTCATCGGTTACCAAACCAAAGACGGCCAGAAGGTGCCCGGCTGTTTCACTGGGCAGGTAACAATGAGATATGTCTGCCACGACTAAGAGTCCGAATTCTCCTATTCCCAAACCAGACTAACCTCATAGCCTCATATGTTTCCTGTATGGCTTGATGGAACTACAAGAACGCTGCAGGCACTTTCCCAGAAGACTCTATAAGTCATCACCCCTTATTTCAGATTTTTAACCAACACTAGGATTTCGGCCTTCCAGACCAAACACAACGAGGCCCCCATGCCTCCTCACCCACGGCAACCCCTATTAATAATTTCCAGTCTCAGATCATGCAAGCTGCTGATAGGTATCGAGATTCTGTTCAGAACGTGAAAGAATCCGTAGGCTTCATCACCACGGGATTCAACTGGAGCAAAGTGCTGCGAATTGTAGGGTCATACCTTGAAGCTTGGCGATAAAGCACACTCTGCTTAGGTGGTGGCCTTTCGCATATTGCACGATTGGACCGGGCCATACTGGGTATGGCTTGTGGTCATATATTAAAGGAGTCTGTGAATCACAGATCAGGATACGAGTTAGAAGTTCCTGGTTTCGTTGGAAGGATCCGAAGCCTATTTAGATCAAATCAAGTACCCGGCAACACGGTCCTTCATCAGCAGCATCATTTCACGAGTCAAGCTGCAACAGTCCTGACAGGCATCGCACAAACTCTGTATTTCATGGAAACAAGGTCGCACACCATTGAAAACAGAGATGAAAGCTAGAACACTTCTGTCGGGGAAGCTTTTGACATCCCAATAGCTTTCTGATTTCACTAGCACAACACCTAGGCACCGCCAGTGACTGGACCGAGTTCCACATATCAGTCAAATACTCTGAAATCGCAAACTAACGGGCACGAATCTTGGCGTATAACTCTAGAGCTCAATAGGGGGGAGGGGCTTGTAACAGAAAAAGCCGAGTGCTCGTGATATTCTTTCCTTGTCTCATCGCCAAATAAGACAATAAGGAATCGAATATGCATAAGCTATTTCGGCTTTCGGATAATAATACCACAGTCTCTACGGAAGTGGTAGCAGGCATCACCACCTTCTTCGCCATGGCCTACATCATCGTGGTGAATCCCTCGGTGCTTTCTACAGCGGGCATGCCTTGGGGTGCCGTCTTTCTCGCCACCCTGATCGCTGCCATCATCGGTACCCTGATCATGGGGCTGGTGGCCAACGTGCCTTACGGCGTGGCGCCAGGAGTCGGGTTGGATGCCTTCTTCACCTTCACCGTGGTCAAGGGGCTGGGCTTCACCTGGCAACAGACCATGTGCATGGTCTTCCTATGCGGCCTGATCAACATCCTGGTCACCGCCACCAAGCTGCGCAAGATGATCATCCAGGCCATTCCGCCCCTGCTTCAGCACGCCATCGGCGGCGGCATCGGCGTCTTCATCGCCTATGTGGGTCTGCTCAATGTGGGCATCATCAAGTTCACCCCTGACAAGACCTCGGCGGCCGGCGCCAACCCTGGGCTGACCACCTTCAACACCCCGGGGGTCGTTCTCTTCGTCATCGGCTTGCTGCTGACCGTCTTCCTGCTGATTTTCAAGTTCAAGGGTCACCTGGCCTTTATCAACAAGGGCGCCTTCGTCATCGCCATCATCGCGGTCACGCTCCTGGGCATTCCCATGGGGGTCACCAGCATGGCTAAGTCGGTCGATCTGGGCCAGGCCTGGTCGCAGCTGCCGCAGACCTTCCTGGCCATTTTCAGTCCGGAGGGCTTCCCTGCGCTCTTCTCCGACCCGGCCAAGCTGCCAGTGGTTCTGGTGACCATCTTCGCCTTCTCCCTGTCGGACACCTTCGACACCATCGGCACCTTTGTGGGCACCGGCCGGCGCTCAGGCATCTTCTCAGCCGAGGACGAGCAGGCTCTGGAAAGCGGCCGAGGCTTCAGCTCCAAGATGGATAAGGCCCTGTTCGCCGATGCTACGGCCACCTCCATCGGTGCTCTCTTCGGCACCTCCAACACCACCACCTACGTGGAGTCCGCAGCGGGCATTGCAGCTGGCGGCCGAACCGGCCTGACCTCGGTGGTCATCGCCGCCTGCTTCGCGCTCAGTGCCGTCTTCGCTCCCTTGATCTCGGCTGTGCCTTCGGCGGCCACTGCGCCCGTCCTGGTCATTGTGGGCTGCATGATGATGAGCTCCTTCGCTGAGATTGAGTGGGGTGAGCTGTCTGAGGCCATTCCGGCCTTCTTCACAGCCATCTTCATGGGCTTTGCCTACTCCATCTCCTATGGTGTGGCCGCCGGCTTCATCACCTACTGCCTGACCATGATCTGCAAGCGCAAGGGCAAGGAAGTCCATCCCATCATCTGGGCGGTCTCGGCCCTCTTCATTCTGGACTTCGTGCTCCAGGCTGTGCTCTAAGCCAGATTTTCAGAATTACGAGCCATCCACAAGCAGCATTCGTCAGGACCCTTGCTCAGCAGTGTGGGTCGTCGTCATGCTGTTGTCAGGTTGACCTGACTGTTTGAGGGTGCGCAGAGAGCAAATCAGGCACAGAGACCGCAGCAGGGCCCCGACACCTTTTAGTGGCGGGGCCCTGCTCGTTTGTGCCTGTCAGTGCTTGTGCCGAGCGGCTGCTTTTCCGCCTTGTGTGCTTTGTGCTTCAAGGCGTTGCCGGTTGGCGGCCAGGCCAGCGACTGCGGCCAGCAAGCCGGTCAGGATGGTCACTAGGATGCCTGCCTCTCCGGTCAGGGGGAGGATGCCATAGTGGATGAAACGGAAGGCATTGGTCTCATCGTTAGGTTGTGGAGCCCCATTGAGCGTCCAAGCGATGCTGACAGTCGTGTCGCCGGCCTGGTGGTTCGGCGTTAGCACAGTCCAGGCGCCGTCCTTCTGCCCCGTGGAGCTTAGGCTGGTTCCTGAGGTGCCTCCGAATTGTACTGCGGACGGGGTGCCGAGTCTGAAGGGGAAGAGCACATTGACAGGAGAATAAGTCGTCTGTGTCGCGTTGTTCCCCAGTCTTCCTTGGCTATTGTCTCCCAAGGCCATGGTGCTGCCGTTGGAGGCGATGGCCAGGGTGTGGCCAGTGCCGGCGCTGACCTTGACGAAATGGTCGATGCCTGATGGATTGCCCATCTTTGTAGGCTTGTTCAGGCTGCCCGTGCTTCCTGTCCCCAGCATACCTGTTGAGTTTTGACCCCAGCCCCAGATGTTTCCGTTCTGGTCCAGAGCCAGCGAATTGCCGCTAACTCTACTGCCTGTCAACTGCGTGAACGTGCTGACGTTTGTGGGCATGGCTACCAAGGATGGGGCAGTCCTTGTGGCGGTGTCGCCCAGGCCGAGCTCTCCATTGCTGTTCCCGCCCCAGGTCCATAGGCGTCCCAGATCATCGAGGGCGGAGGAGTGACCGCTGCCGGCAATGATCTGAACAGGCTTGAAGCCGCCTGTCGGGTTGGTGCCCGGCTTGGCCTGGACAGGTGTGAAGGTGTAGCCATTAAGCGCCACATCGCTCGTATTGCCCAGGTCACCGTTCTGGTTTGATCCCCAGCCCCAGGCACGGCCCTGGGTGTCGGTCGCCAAAGAATGTGAGCCGCCCGCACTGACCTGTGCATAGCGGAATCCCGTCGTTTCGCCTTGCGGGGTTGTGACCTGGACGGGTCTGGTGGTGATCCCTGTCGTGGCCACAGTGTCAGGGGACACACCCAGTTTGCCGAACTCATTGGACCCCCAGCTCCAGGCTCTGCCTTGCCCGTCTACGGCGAGGACATGAGTGATTCCTGCACTGATGCCGGTGAGGCTGAAGTTTGTCGCCGTCATTCCGCTTGGGGCTTGCACGCGAATCGGGCTTGAACTGTATGCAGATGAGCCATCGGTAGCAATGGTATTGTTGCCCAGCTGTCCGGAGCTGTTAAGACCCCATGCCCAGACGTGGCCCTGGTCATCCAAGGCCAATGAGAAGGCTTTTCCTGCACTGACCTGTGTGAATCGGTTCACGCCTGTCGGCTTGGGAATCTGAACCGGGGTCAAGCGGTCCGTTGTGGTCCCATCGCCAAGCTGTCCGTATGTATTGGCACCCCAGGAATAGACGTTTCCATCCGATCCGAGAGCCAATGAATGATCATCGCCGGCACTGACCTGGCTGAACCTAATGCCTCGCGCTGCAGGTGGAACCAGGGTCACCTTGGTCTGACCACTGTCGGGACCCTGCTTGGGAGAGGTGTTCCATTGCCCGGTGCCTGCCGTCCAGTGTGCTGTCAGTTTCGTGGAACCCTTGACGGGGGAAGAAAAGTCGTAGGCCGCATCGCCGTTGAACCAGCCATCAAATAGGAAGCCGGGACGGGTCGGGTCTTGGTCCGGTCTGGAAGCCATTTGGTCTTCGATGACCGACTGACTGGTGGGCTGGCTGCCGTCGGCCTTGTCGAAAGTGACGACATAGGTGGGCGGGTCATAAATGTAATCCAGGATGTCATCGGGTTGCGGACCATAGAGATTCCAGGTGATGGCCGTATCCACTCGCCCCTTCCTATGAGCTGGTGTCACCACCCGCCAGTTTGTACCTGCTTTTTTGAGATTGCTGCCCAGTGTTTGGTCGAATTTGACCGCAGTAAGCTCCGGTGTAAGCGGGAATGCCGCCAGACCCGGTGTCAGCCTCTTGGCTTTGCTGTTGTCGTAACCTGTGGGAATGGTCGGATCACCTAGTTGGCCCCCGCAGTTCCATCCCCAGGTATACAGGTTTCCGTCTGACCCCAGGGCTAAGGATTGCTCCCAGCCAGCGTAGAGCTGAACCCAGCTGGTTTCCTCCCCGGCCACTGATGGTTTCGGTTTTTGCACAGGCCGCGGTCTGATGACGGTGCTGGTCTCGCCGGTGGGTACGTCCGGAAAGCCCAGCTCGCCGTACCTGTTGACGCCCCAAATATAAAGATTGCCATCTGAACCGATGCCCATGCTGTGGTAGTCCCTGCCCATGACCTGCTTCCAGGTGAATCCTGCAGGTGTCCCATCGGGGCGCGGTATGAGCGTAGGTACATGCCTGTCTGTTGTGGTGCCGTCTCCCAGGCGCCCGCTGTCATTCCATCCCCAACCGTAAAGATCCCCATTCGTAGTGATGGCGAAACTGTAGTCGGCTCCTACGCTGAATTGCGAGAACGTGACCCCATTGGGCTGAAGGACTTGGGTGGGCGTCAAACGATCTGTTGTGGTGCCGTCTCCCAGGCGCCCATAACTGTTCCATCCCCAGGCATACAGTTTTCCGTCGGATCCCATGGCCAAACAGCTGTATCGTCCCGTGGTCGCCCGGGTAAGGGTGATTCCCGCCGGCTTGCTGACGGGGACGGGTTTAGTGCTGTATGCAGCTGGATTGTTAGGGCCTCTCGGAACGCTGGTATTGCCGAGTTGTCCATATGAGTTCAGTCCCCATGCATAGAGATTGCCGTCTGATCCCAAGGCCACAGTGTGGTCCCACCTGGTGTTTGCCTGCTTCCAGGTAAATCCAGGCGCGGCTCCATCCGGCTTTTTCACCGGAGCAGGTCTGCTGCGGTTTTCGGTAGTTCCATCGCCCAGCTGTCCAGAAGCGTTGAATCCCCAAGTGTAGAGGTTGCCATCCGAACCCATGGCAAGGGCTGAATGATCACCAGCGTCTACCTTCGTGAAAATGAATCCTGCTGGTACATTTGCTGGTTTGGCTACTTTTATTGGGGCTTGGTGATCGATGTTTGTGCCGTCGCCCTGTTGACCATAAGCATTTTTGCCCCAGGAATAGATGTTGCCGTCCGATCCTAAAGCCAGTGATTGGGTGGATCCTGACGTGATCTGTGAGAATTTGATCCCCCGTGTTGCTGGGGGAGTTACCGTCAGGGTGGTTCCCCCTGATATAGCTCCATGTGCAGGTGCTAGGGACCAATGGCCATCGCCTGTTGTCCATTTTGCGGTCAGCTTCAGGTTGCTGGTGACGGGCTGGTTGAAGTCATAGGCTACCTGGCCAATGAACCAGCCGTCAAAGAGGTACCCGTGCCTGGTGGGATCGGTCGGCCGTTTCGCCTGTCCTTCCGAAGGGACGGTCTGAGTGTTAGGGGTCGTTGTGTCAGCTTGTGCCGTGTCAAAAGTGACCGAACATTGATTATTTAGGCAGGGGCTTGTCGACCGGGTGGAGGGAGCAGAGCTTGCTGAGCCTAGTGAAGTGGGGGATGGAAAGGCGGGAGAAGGTGTTGTTTGGATAGGAGAATCCAGCTTTTGAGTTACTGTTGGCGTTGGAGCATTAGGGGGAGCTTGGGTTGAGCTAGGTATATTAGGGGTCACCCCCTCGGCTTCATTTTCCGTGCTTTGCGATGCTGTCGGGGATGCGGTTGCATCCGCCTGCGCCAGGTCAATCCCCGAGAGATTTCCCAATATCAACACTGAGGCGATAATGGCTGCAAGAGAAGCTACGCAGCATGCACGATTCCTATATGACGATTGCATACAGTCCCCTTTGAAAGCAACGGCGCATGCAACGTGGCATCTGCATCCCCAGCTAAATCCCCATGGCCAGCGTGCATGACGTTTCAATCAAAATCAGCTTATATCATATGGCTCTGGAATACCAAGTTCTCGGTGATGCCTTTCCTTTTGCCTTGACGGTCGGATAGTTGGCAGGAAATTGGGAGTGGTTGTTTCGTATATACATATACAAAAAGAACTTCCGGCAAACCGAAGAAGCCTGCCGGAAGTTTCTGATTGAGTTTTATGAAAAGGGATCAGTACCAGTTGGATGACTGGGATTGGGCCCACGCGCCACAGGGATTCCCGTAACGGCCCTGGATGTAGCCCAGTCCCCAGACGATCTGGGTGTGGGCATCGGTCTGCCAGTTGGGACCGGCCGAGGCCATCTTGCTGCCGGGCAATGCCTGGGGAATACCATAGGCGCCTGAAGGGTTGGCTGCGTTGGTCCGCCAGCCGGACTCCTTGTTCCACAGCTGCACCAGGCAGGTGAATTGGTCTTCGCCCCAGCCACGAGAGGTGACTAGATCATGGGCGATGCTCTGGGCTTCGCCCACAGGGGTCGTGGTGGTGGTCGATCCGGACTGTGCAGGGGTGCCACCGCCGGTGCCCACCAGGATCACCTTGTCCACGGGGACGGTCTTGACGAAGGATGCGAAGATGTTGCTGGTCAGGTGCTTGTTGCCGGCTGCGGTGACCAGGCTGGTGGTCTCCATGACGCCGTTCTGTCCCTCGGTCTTGACCTTGGTGGTGCCTGCAGGCAGGGAGTCGGTCTTCTCTTCGATGGTATTGAAGGGGATGGGCGACTCGTCCGTCTTGACCTGGGCGTTGGCCCGGTCGATGCGGATGACGGTCTTCTCACTGACCCGGCTGGTCAGTGAGGGGGTAATCTGGTCGCCCGGCTGCAGGGTGATGTCTCCGGCCTCCAGGACCGATTTGACATTGGTGAAGCCGTTGCCCAGCACCACCTTGTTCTTTCCGTTGATCTGCACATTCACGTAGGAGGTATCGGAGTTGGCGCCGCCCGCACCATTGCGGATAGCCTGTCTGGTGCTCCCACGGGACACTGTGCCCAGATTCTGGGTAGCGGAATAGGAAGTTACGCCTGACTTGGCCGAGCTCTCAGTGGATGTATAGAAGTCGCGCGAGACGAAGCCCGCGCCAATAACCATGCCGAGAACGGTGACACCGGCAGCCAATCGCAGCCACTGACGCTTGGTCAGAGACTTGACCGCACTCATCCGTCCTCTACGGTGGTTCGCCATTACTCTCCTCTGTTGGACCGACAGATCCTCAGTGATCATTCGACTGGTCAGTTCCTATCGACCGCACGCTTCCGGCAGTGCCGAAAGGGTCACTGGACACACACGGCTCTACTTTAGTACAAACCTGTTGTGGAACCAACTCGACTGACTCAGACCTGTGCCGGGGTTGACAAATCGGCCTTGCGTGCCTGGTCGATCAGGTCGTCCAGGTCCGAAGACCTGAGCGCGCCGGCCTGCTTGAAGATGATCTGCCCCTGCTTGGTGATCATCAGTGTAGGCACCGCCTGGATGTCGGCGGCCGCGGCCAGATCCTGGTTCTGGTCGATGTCCACCTTGCCGAAGACGATGTCGGTGTTGGCCTGCGAAGCCTTCTCGAAGATAGGGCCGAAGGCCTTGCAGGGTCCGCACCAGGTGGCCCAGAAGTCAATCAGCACCAGATCGTTGTCCTTGATGGTCTGCTCGAAGTTTTCCGAGGTAATAGTCGTGGTGGCCATGATAACGCTCCTTAAAGTAGTTTGACTGTCGCGCGGGAAGCTCCCGTGCTTAGCAACCGCTTTCAATCATCAGCATTCCATCAAGGCTGGAGAAAGCGCCCGAATATGCTCTGGGTGGAGATGTCCGACGGGGTCCCGTGGGCAGTCAAGCCTGGTACGGATAATGGAACCATGCCAGTGCTGAACGACGAGATTCCCGATGATGACGACTTCGATGCCGATCGTGATCGTGGCGCCTTCTCCCACATCACCCCAGAGGACTTCAACCGAGGCTTTTCGGGTTCGAATCCCCCCGGATGGCTGGACCGTGACGCCATCGACCGTGCTCGGCGCTGCCTGCCCATGCCCTATGTGGAGGTAGTGCCGGTTCGCGTGGATGAGATGAGCGCCGTCACCCAGGTGGGCACCCTTCTGCGTGTGGATGATCAGGGCAACATCGAGCGCACCCTGATCACCGGGCGGATTCTCTACCACGAGACCATCAGGGAGGCTCTGGCCAGAAACATCGCCAAGGATCTGGGCCAGCTGGCCCTGCCTGTGCTGCCTGCCAGCCCCCAGCCCTTCACCGTGGCTGAGTTCTTCCCCACGCCGGGGGTCTCTGAGTATTACGATCCGCGCCAGCATGCCATTGCTCTGTGCTATCTGGTGCCGGTGGCCGGGGACTGCAAGCCCCAGGATGAGACCCTGGATGTGGAGTGGATCGATCCCAAGGGCGACATGCTGGAGTCCTTCATTAGCCAGATGCCCGGTGGGCACGGCAAGGTGCTGATGAGCGCCCTGACCTGGGCCGGTGCGCTGTGAGCCGTGAATCCTTGGAGGCGAGCATGACCATCGCCAATACCGTATATCGCCATGGGGAGGGCTTGCCGCTGGTGCTGGTCCATGCTTTCCCCGTGGACCACCGCATGTGGGATCGCTGTGCGGCCTCGCTGATCGCCCAAGCGGACCGTGCAGGTATGGCACCCTTCCCTGTCTATGCTCCGGATATGCCCGGGGCAGGCGATTGCCCCCTGCCTGAGCCGGCGTCCTCTGGTCCGGCTGACTCTGATGGCGCCCTGCCTGGCGCCCTGGATGCCATGGCTCAGGCCTTTGTGGACATGATCGCCGCCACGGGGGCGCAGAAGGCCATCTGGGTCGGACTTTCCATGGGAGGCTACCTGGTAGAGGCCGTGGCCAGGCTTTACCCGCAGACGGTGGCCGGGCTGGCCCTGTGCGATACCACCATGATGGCTGACCGTCCGGCCTCCCGGGCCAACCGGCTGCAGATCGCCAGAACCTGCGAGGTGGAGGGGACACTGGATCCGGTCATGCACTTCGCCAGGCCCCAGGAGGGCGATTCCACGGTCAAGCGTTCGCCTGCTTTTGTACAGACCATGACCGAATGGATACAGTCCCAGGACCCCCGGGGCATCGCCTGGCGTGAACGGATGGCCGCAGGCCGCCCGGATCAGAGTGATCTGGTCGGCCGCATCAGAGTGCCTGCGGCCCTGGTCAGCGGCCGCTGCGATCCCTCCAGCCCTCCACGCACCATGGAGCCTCTGGCTCAGGCCATGCGCCAGGCCGGAACCGATGTCACTTTTACCGCCATCGACGACTGTGGCCACTTCAGCGCCGTCGAGCATCCAGACCAGGTGGCCGCTGCCCTGCTGGACCTGGTTCAACGCGTAGGGAGGCAAGCATGAGCGATCCTGAAACGGTCTTTTCCCCGCTGGCCCTTACCGGGCCCCTGCCCTTTTTGCCTTTGGCCCAGGGGGATGTGGACTATGACACGGCATCGCGGCAACAGCCCGGGTTGCTTGACCACCTGCTGGACCAGGAGGGTACCAGTGTCATCCTGGTTCGGGGCGGGAAGGTGGCCGTGCCTAGGGGCAAGGGGACCTTGGCTGGTCGCACCGGTGCCAGCATCCGTCTGGCCACCCTGCCCGCTGCCTACTTGCGGGATCCGCTGGCAGGCTCGACGAGCCAGTCTGAGCCGCCCTGCTACTACTTGGGGACGGCCGACCATCAGGCCTGGCTGGCCCTTGATCTGGATCTTGCCTGCGCTGGTCGGGCTGTCCAGGACCCCCTTCGTGACCTGGCCCAGGCCGCGGACCAGCGCTTCGATTGGCTCGCCCTGCGCGAGTACGCCCCTCATGGCCGTCCGCGGCAGGTGGGCCTGGCAACCTGCGCAGTCGCTCTGTCCGTGTGGCATGGATGCCAGGTCTTCTGCCCACGCTGCGGCGCTCCGGTCCATCCTTGCCAGGCCGGATGGGCTCAGATCTGCCAGGGGCGTGCATCAGGAGACAGACACACGCTCTTTCCCCGCATCGAACCTGCTGTGATCATGGCTGTGGTGGACAGCCACGATCGGCTTCTGCTCCAGCACAATCGGCAGTGGGCTCCCGATTTTCGTTCAGTCACTGCCGGATTCGTCGAGGCGGGGGAAAATCTGGAGTATGCAGTCCGGCGGGAGACCCTGGAGGAGGTGGGCCTGAACCTGGGGGAGATGCGGTACCTGGGCTCCCAGCCCTGGCCCTTCCCATCCTCCCTGATGGTGGCCTTCAGAGCCAGATCCCTGAATACGGATATCCGGGTGGATGGTCAGGAGACCGATGACGCCAACTGGTTTACGCGGGAGGAATTCGGCGCGGCCCTGGCCTCGGGCCGGTTGCGCATACCACAGGCGGCCAGTGTAGCCAGGCACATGATTGCACAGTGGTACGGCAGCGAGCTCTGACCCATTTGGCAAGTCCTGTGCTTTCGGACCCGGTCCTGTCGTAAGATATTGCAGGGAACTGTATGCAGCGAAAGGTGTGCTATGGCCATGGAGGGGCAAGAAGAGCCTCGTATCTCGGACGTCGACCAGGCCGAAACTGTGACCATGCCGCCGACGACCGGCGACGGGCCCGACCCTGTGGACCTGTCCGCTGACCAGCAAGCAAATCGGGCACTGGGCGCAGGTCCTGCCCACGAGGCCGCGTCGAGCCGTCGTCGAGGGCGTACCATCCTGGCCCTGCTGCTTCTGGCTGTGTTGCTTCTGGTAGGGTGCTGGTTCGGTGCTCGTGCCTTCTTCCGTGATCGGGTGGCGCCCGGCGTCACCCTGGGCGGAAAGATCATGATGGGTCGGACCAACGACCAAGTCCGTCAGATCGTCGATCAGCAGGTGCGTGACTCCCAGGTGGAGCTCAAAGGCGAAGGAACCTCCGCGCGGGCGGGGCTCAAGGACTTGGGCGTGAGTGTGGATCAGGATGCCACGGTCACAAGGGTCATGACTGCCAAGGGCTCTGCAGGTATTTCCAGGCTCAACCCCTTCCATAGCGAAGCTGTACCCCTGGTGGCCGAGCGGGACCAACTGGCTATGAATAAGTATCTGACCGAGCACTTCATCGACCGCCAGGACCGTTCCGTTCCCTCTACTATCGTCTTTGACTCCGGCGCTCACGCTTTCAGGGCCCAGGAGGGGCGTGGCGGCAAGGGGCCCGAGCTGGGCCGTGTGCAAAATGCTGTCTCCTCCCTGATAGATAAGCCCGGCAGACGGCTGGCCGTTGGGCTGGTCTACAAGGACGTGGGCATGCCCATCAGTCTGGATACCGCCAATCAGGTGGCTGCTCAAGCCAATCAACGGCTGGCCAAGGATCTGGTCATCAAGGGGACCGATGACGATGTCATGACTGTTCCGGCCGCCACCGTGGCCACCTGGGTCAAGCCGGTGACAGACCTGGGCAAGGGGACCATGGAGCTGGGCTTCGATCGGCAGGCCATCCAGCAGTACCTGGATCAGGAGCTGGCCCGGCATTTGGATCGGGATATGGTCACCGCCGTCAACGTCAAGAACACCAAGGGCGAAGTGGTGGCTGAGACCACCAAGGGCGTGGACGGGGTTCGGGTTTCGGATGTACCCGCCACAGCTGATCTGGTCGTCAAGGCCCTGGTCCAGGGTGACACGAACCCGGTCCAGGCGCGTGCCGAGGTCACCCCGCATAAGGAGCAGACGCGTGTAGCCCGCTATGACGTGCCTGACGGCGACATCTGGATCCGGGTCAACCTGAGCGATCAGACCGCCACAGCCTACCACGGCACCACCGAGGTCAAGACCTTCCCCATCTGCTCGGGCAGCCCCTACGACGGGGACCAGTCAGATACCGGCACTTTCTTCATCAACGTGCGTTACACAGTCCAGACCATGCGCGGCCCCGGCTACGTCTCGCCCAACGTCAGATGGGTCTCCTACTACAACGGCAGCGAGGGCTTCCACACGGCAGACTGGAACTACGGGGGCATCGCCAAGGGCGACCCCACCCACTACGGATCCCACGGCTGCATCAATATGTACGAGCAGGATGCCAAGTGGATCTACGACAACGCCCCGGCCGGGACCATGGTCAAGGTGGAGGGTCAGGTTCCGCCAGGTCCGGCCCGGTAGATGCACCTGTCGCGGCAGACGGTCGAGTAGGCTGGAACCATGAGCGATGAACACAGTGATGGAACCTCCCGTTTGGACGTGCCCGACCACCTGCGGTATTCCCAGGATCACGTTTGGATTGACCCCAGTCAGTCTCCTGCGCCCATGGGCGTGACCGAGTATGCAGCTGACCAGTTGGGAGACCTGGTATTTTTGGACCTGCCTGAGACCGGCACCCACGTCGATGCTGGCGACGAGGTCATCGAGCTTGAGTCCTCCAAGGCGGTGGAGCCGGTGGTTTGCCCAGTGGCGGGCACCATCGCCTACGTCAACAGGGCGGCCTCGGACGATCCGGAGGTCATCAATTCCGACCCTTATGGAGAGGGCTGGATAGCCAAGATCGACCTGGAGGACGATGAGCCTGATCTGATGAGCGCCGAGGAGTACGGTCAGCTACTGAAGAGCCTGAACTGACGGTTCAGACATGACCAGGCGATCCGGCCGTGATGAAGGGCCCCTGCGGGTCCGATCGGTCAGCACCACCTTTGATTCAGCTGCGCCCGGGGAGGACATCGAGAGCAGACCTGCTCCGGTGCGTCTGCTGAGGCATCTGGTAACGGGCGCTTTCGACCTCTGGGTGGGGCTGTCCATCAATATGACCGGCCGCATGGGCTGGTCGGCCGACGTTCAACCCTATGTGGGTTATGGTACCGAGTCATACTCCCGGCTGATTTGTCGCACTATCCTGACCGACGGCCGCAGACGCGAGGATCCGGCCATCCGGGGCATTCGCGGTCTGCTGACCGTACCCGCGCCTCGGACCAGGGTCAGGCTGGCCATCGACAGCACCGCCATCGGGAGGGTCCAGGTGGGCGATTCCTCGGTCTACGATGCCGTCGATCCCAGCCGCAGCCTAAGCGCGGATGCGGTCTTCTCCGACCGATCGGGCTACCTAGATCTGGTGGCCGAGCATCGGCTGACCCCAGGCGTGCACCGGGTCTCCTACCAGGTGCGAGGCCGCAGGCCTGTCGACGCGCCGCTGTACATCGTGCCCAGCCGAACGCCGGTCGGCGTCATATCCGACGTGGACGACACCATCATGATCAGCCAGGTGCCCAATCATTGGAAGGCTGCTTGGAACCTGCTTCTGTCGAATCCGCACCGCAGATCCTCGGTGCCGGGCATGGCCGTGCTCTACAACCGCATCCGCGACCTGGACCCCCGGATGCCCTTTTTCTATCTGTCGGCCTCGCCCTGGAATGTAGAGGGGTCCATACGTGGCTTCATCCGCGACCACGGCTTTCCGGCCGGCCCTCTGCTGCTGCGGGATCTGGATCCCAGGCCCAAGACCTTCGTGCCCTCCATCGTGCAGCATAAGATGGAGTTCATCCGCCAGCTCATGGCCGACTTCCCACAGATGCGCTTCGTGCTCATGGGCGATGACGGGCAGAGCGACCCTGCCACCTTCGCCCAGGTGGTGCGTCAATACCCGGATCGGGTCCTGGCCATCGGCATCCGCCAGCTGAGCCCCTCGGAGACCGGGTTGGGGTCCTTGTTCAAGCGCACTGCCACCCAACCGATGCCGGTGACGCAGGTGCCGGTCTTCTACGGGACCACGGGCGCCAACCTGATGCGAACCCTGCTGCCCTATCTGCGTCGTCGCGCCAGAATATAATCGCCCCATGAGTTTTTCGGCCGTCAATCCCGCGCCTCCTCGTGCACAACGCCGTCCCACCGATCGATGCTTCCATGGGGATCACTTCGAAGATCCCTACGAGTGGATGCGCAACCGGGAGGATCCTGCCACCAAGGCCTATGTGCGCGATCAGAACAGCTACTGCCAGGAACGGCTGGCCGGCCAGAAGGGTCTGCGGGCCACCCTGCTCAAGGAGTTCACCGCCCGGGTGCAGCAGACCGACATGTCGGTGCCAACCCGGATGCACGGCTACTGGTACTTCTCCCGGACGCTCAAGGGCCAGGAGTACGGGGTGCAGTGCCGTCTGCCGGTGCGCGGCCAGGATGACTGGGATCCTCCAACGGTTCAGACTTCATCGGCGCCCGGGTCCATGCCGGGCGAGGAGGTCATCTTCGACGCCAACGCCGAGGCGGAAGGCCACGACTTTTTCTCCCTGGGTTGCCTGGATCTGAGCGCCGACGGTCGGTGGATGCTCTACGGACTGGACACCAGGGGCAACGAGCGTTACGACCTGCGTATCCGGGACCTGTCGGACGGCCAAGACCTGCCTGATCGGATCGACCAGGTCTCCTCCGGGGCAGTGCTGACCCCCGACGGCCGATGGGTCTTCTACACCGGCCTGGACAGGGCCTGGCGTCCGGACACAGTCTGGCGGCATGAGGTGGGCACTTCGGCCGACCAGGATGTCATGGTCTACCAGGAGGGCGATGAGCGTTTCTGGGTGGGGCTGGGCCTCAGCTACGACGAATCCGCCATGCTGATTGCCACCGGGTCCAAGACCACCAGCGAGGTGCTCATGCTGGATCTGAAGGATCCGCAGGGCGAGTTTGTGCCCTTGATCCCTCGCAAGGAGGGGGTCGAGTACGACATCAGCCTGGCCAGGTTCGAAGATGCCGGTCCGGCAGGGGAGGATCTGCCGGTAGCTGTGGTCTACCACAATGTCAACAACCCCAACTTCGAGGTGGATCTGATCGATCTGCGCAGCCACCGTCCGCCTTTCCGTCTGGGAGAAGGGGTGCGGCTGGCACAAGGCAGCCCCTATGGTTGCGAGCGCACCGGAGACCTTGCCTCCCAGCCGCCCGAGAAGCCCTTTCGGGATCCGGGCAATCCCGACATTCTTCAAGGCGCTCGCGGGCTGGGCATCGAGGGACTGGGCATCCATCGCAGCTTTGTGGTCCTGACCTACCGGGCTGACAGCCTGCCTCATATGGCTGTTATTGCCAAGGATCAGGCACTTGAGGATCTGCGGGCGGGTCGGCCCTGGCGCTTCCGTGAGGTCCTGCCCGACCAGTCCGGGGACGACATTGACCGTCTCTACAGCATCGGCCCCACAGACAACCCCTCCTACCAGGCCCCAGGGCTGCGCTACATCAGGGGCAGCTATGGGACCCCGGCCGAGCTGCGGGAGCTGGACCCGGTCCGGGGCGTGGATCGGTTGCTCAAGCGGGCCCGGGTGCTGGGTGATTTCCGGCCAGAGCGCTATGCCGAGCGTCGGGTTCTGATTCGTGTCAGGGATGGCGCTCTGGTGCCTGTCTCCCTGGTCTGGCGGCGGGGGATGCATCCGGGGCTGGATGCCTGCGGGAGGACCGGGCCCGATGACACGGTTATCCAGGCCCCTGAGCATCCCGAGCGCCGTCCCTGGCCGGACCATGATCCGGACAGGTCCGCACCCATGTTCATCACCGGGTATGGAGCCTACGAGATCAGCCAGGATCCGGGCTTCTCCACCGGTAGGCTCAGCCTGTTGGACCGAGGCGTGCTCTACGCCGTCCCCCATGTGCGCGGCGGCGGGGAGATGGGCCGCGCCTGGTACGAGCAGGGCCGCCGGCTGCACAAGGTCAACACCTTCCTGGACTTCATCGACGTGACTGCCGCCCTGCAGGCCCAGGGCTGGGCGGATCCACGTCATACGGTGGCCAACGGCGGGTCGGCCGGCGGGCTGTTGATGGGGGCCGTGGCCAATATGGCTCCCCAGCTCTATGCCGGCATCGAGGCGGATGTGCCCTTTGTGGACGCGCTGACCAGCATTCTGGACCCTGACCTGCCGCTGACCGTGACCGAATGGGACGAGTGGGGAGACCCCCTGCATGACCAGCAGGTCTACCGGTACATGCGTTCCTACTCGCCCTACGAGAACGTTCCCGATGCGGATTGTCGGCGTCGGCTTTTTGGCAGCGACCATTTCCCTGCCATCCTGGTGACCACATCCATGAACGACACCCGCGTGCTCTATGTGGAGCCGCTCAAGTGGGTGGCCAGGCTGCAGGAGCCGCAGGTGGGGGCCGATGCGCTGATCAGGATCGAGGTCCAGGCAGGCCACGGAGGCATCAGCGGACGCTACCGGCAGTGGGAGGAGCTGTCCTTCGAGAACGCCTGGTGCCTGTCCATCATGGTTCCTGAAAGCCGCTGAGCCTGGCCTGTCCGGGATTCGGTCGGGGTCGGGAAAGGGCCCTGGCAGGCTCGTTATGCTCGGGGTATGACAAATAGCAAGCAGAAAACATATCACATTGCGGTCATTGCCGGTGACGGCATCGGCAAGGAGATCGTTCCCCAGGCTCAGGCTGTGCTGGAGAAGGTGACCCGGGGCAAGGCTGATATCCGCTATGAGGATTTCGACCTGGGCGCTGAGCGCTACCTGCGCGATGGAGCCATTCTGCCCGACGAGGATCTGGACCGGCTCAAGCAGCAGGACGCCATCCTCCTTGGGGCCATCGGCGACCCCCGTATCAAGGCCGGCATCCTGGAGCGGGGACTGCTGCTCAAAATGCGTTTCGAGCTGGATCAGTATGTCAACCTCCGTCCATCCAAGCTCTACAAGGGCGTGGTATCACCTCTGGCTAATCCGGGTGACATCGACTTCGTGGTCGTGCGTGAGGGCACCGAGGGGCTCTACGCCGGGGCCGGCGGTTCCATTCGCCGGGGCACCCCCCAGGAGGTGGCCACCGAGGTCTCCATCAACACGGCATACGGGGCGGAACGGGTCATCCGCTACGCCTTCCAGCTGGCTATGAAGCGTCGCCGTCGCCTGACTCTGGTTCATAAGAAGAATGTGCTGACTAACGCGGGAGACATGTGGCAGCGGCTGGTTGACCAGGTGGGTCAGGAGTACCCCGATGTGGAGCGCGAGTACCTGCACATTGATGCCTCCACCATATTCCTGGTGACCGAGCCCAGCCGCTTCGACGTGATCGTGACCGACAACCTCTTCGGCGACATCCTCACGGACGAGGCGGGGGCTGTGGTGGGAGGCGTGGGCTACTCGGCCTCCGGCTGCATCAACGCCTCGGGCACCTACCCATCCATGTTCGAACCCATCCACGGGTCCGCCCCTGACATCGCCGGCAAGGGGATCGCCAACCCCACAGCCGCCATTCTCTCGGCCGGGATGCTCCTGGATCATCTGGGCTTTGAGGATGAGGCGGCCAGCATCGAACGGGCCGTGGAGGACGACATCGAACGCTCCGGCTCCACCCAGCGGAGCACGGAGCAGATCGGCAGGGATATCCTAAGCCGTCTGTGATCGGGCCGGATGGCGGCTAGACTGGAGGGCATGACTATGGATGATGCCCCCCAGCCGGACGACCGGCAGTCCAGCGATATGCCGACAGGGAATCCCGGCTTCGGTCCCTCCCCGTCCCCGCAGGTTTCGCCCGAGCAACAGGAGCCTGCCGGGGGAGATGCCGCTGCCAAATCAGCGCAGCCGGGCCAGTCAGGTCCAGATGCAGTCGTCGGGCAGCAACAGGCTTCGGGCTATCCCGCTGGCCCTGATTTTGGCGGGGGGAATCAGAATCCGTATCAGACCGGTCAGTATTCCTCTGGTCAGTACCCCACGAGTCAGTATCCCCATGGTGGGTATCCGACAGGGCAGAGGGCCAATGCCGGATACCCGTTTGCCCCTCAGAACGGTGGCCAGTATCCTGGGGCGTATCAGCCAGGGCCCTATCAGCCCAGTCAGTATCCGACCGCCGGGTATCCAGCTGGTCAACAATATCCAACGGGTCAGCGATATCCTGGTGGCCAGTATCCTGGGGGCCAGAATCCGCCAAGGCCCTATCAGCCGGGACCAGGCTATCCCGGCCAGTACCCGTCTGGCCAGTACCCACCGAGTGGGTATCCGGGCAATCAATACCCAACAGGCCAGTATCCGGGCAACCAATATCCTGGCCGGCAGTATCCGCCGCAGACTCCTATGCCTTGGCCTTACCCGGGCATGCCCCAGGGCGGGTATCCAGGGGCTATGCCCACCGGCAGGAGTCCCTATCCAATATCACCCACTCCGCACAGCAAGTTGGCAGCAGGTCTGCTCAGCATCTTTCTGGGCTGCTTCGGCGTGGGCAACTTCTACCTGGGCAGAACCGGCCGCGGTGTGGCTCAGCTCATGCTCACCCTGATCGGCTTCCTCTTCTTCTTCATTGGGCCGACCATCGCCATAATCTGGGGGCTGATCGAAGGTATCCTGATTCTGTCATCCTCAACCGGCTCCTTCTGGCATCGTGACGCTCGCGGATGGGAGTTGACGGATTGAATCCGGCCCTTCTGCGCGGCGTCGGCAAGCAGATGGGCGGTAAACTTGCGGCCGTAACCCTGGCCTTGGGCCAGGGGCCAGACTCCCGTCCAGTCATCACTTCCTGCAGGATTGACGGCGACTTCTTTACGGAGCCGGCCCCTACCGCCTCCCGTGAATCCGAGGATGATCATGGGCCGGTGTCCCGGCTGGAATCCGCAATTTGCCGTATCCCGCTGCCCTTGGATCCTGGTCTGGCGCTGAAGAGGCTGGACAAGGTCATGGCAGAAGAGGACGGTCAACGGATAGTCGGCGTGTCCCCATGGACGCTGGTGACTGCACTGGAGCGCGCCCTGCCGGATGGCCTGGTCATCCACAGGCACGAGGAGCCCGACCAGGCGTCTTTTCAACAGTCGCAGCCGGACGAGGTCGAATGCCGCCGCCGTTGGTCCGGCCTGAAGCTGGACCTGATCAGGGACCGTCCACGCCAGCCGGTCATGCAGATGGCCATGGATCAGGCTCTCAATGATGCCGTTGCCCAGGGCCAGCTGCCACCCACCCTGCGCATCTGGGACTGGGCGGCGCCGGCAGTGATCCTGGGGCGCTTCCAGTCCCTGAGCCGGGAGGTCCACGTGGAGCGGGCGCGCAGTCTGGGCTTTACCCTGGTTCGCCGCTGTACCGGCGGTGGCACCATGGTCATCCAGCCCGACCGGGCCATCACCTATTCCCTCTATCTGCCCCTGGACTTCGTCAAGGGGACCGACCTGATCGACTCTTACCGGATCTGCGACTATTGGCTGGTTCGCGGTCTGCGCATGCAGGGGATTCAGGCCGGCTGGCAGGGCATGAATGACATCGCCTCCCCGCGGGGCAAGATGGGGGGCGCCGCCCAGCGCAGACTGCCGGCAGGCTCCCGCGGCCCGGGTGGACTGCTCCACCACACCACCCTTTCTTACTCGGTGGATGCTGATCTGATGGCCCAGGTGCTCAATGTGGATCCGGCGAAATTCCACGACAAGGCCGTGACCTCGGTCAAAAGCCGGGTGGATCCCATCGACAGGCAGACCAGTCTGTCGCGTCGCTCCCTGATCGATGCCCTTCTGGACACCCTGCCCTCCCTGGTGTCGGATCTTCGCATATCAAGTCCTGCGCCCGAGGTTGAACAACGGGCCCGCACCCTGGCCCGGCAGCGCTACGGCCGTGGGGAGTGGACCGCCCAGATTGCCTGACCGGCGAGGGGGTTGATGTGTGTGGGTATAATCGTGCTCAGTCGCGTCGAACCCGGCGTGAGGTCATCAACCATGCGTGAGTCGGTGCAGACCCGCCAGACATGGCGAAAAGGAGTGCAGAGTATGGCGGTTCACAAGCCCAACGAGATTCCCGATGACGGGAACGCCCTCCGGCAGACCGCCCTATTCAAACAGGTGCCCAGGCAGGATGCCGACCAGCTTTTGGACACCATGCACGAGTCCACTTATGCCAAGGGGTCCACGGTCTTCCGGCAGGGGGACACCGACCACCGGATGTATCTGCTGGAGGAGGGCAGGGTCAAGCTGGTTCGCCAGTCGCCCGACCGCCGCATCCAGCTGCTCAGCATCCATGGGCGCGGGGAGATCCTGGGCGAGATTCCCGTCTTTGACCCCTCCGGCGGGCCGCGTACCGCTTCGGCTGTGGTCATGGTCAACAAGACCAAGGTGGCTGCCTTGGATCACGATGCCCTCTTTGACTGGCTCAACCAGCATCCCAAGGTGGCTGTGGACATGCTTCAGGTGTTGGCCCACCGCCTGCGGACCGACAACGCGCGCATCTCCGACCTGGTCTTCCTGGACGTGCCGGCCCGTCTGGCCAAGACCCTGCTGGATCTGGCCACACGCTTCGGCGAACCCTTCGAGCAGGGGTTGATGGTCCCTTACGATCTGACCCAGGAGGAGCTGGCCCAGCTGGTCGGCGCCTCACGGGAGACCGTCAACAAGGCCCTGATGGACTTCTCCAACCGGGGATGGATCTCTCGCAAGGGCCGTACCATCATCATTTTCCAGCCCGGGCCGCTGATTCGACGCTCACGCATGTGAACGCCGCTGTCCGGTAGAGCCAACGGCCTAGGATGGAGACCATGCCCGAACAAAAGAAATCCATGTCGGTCAGGCGCTTCTTCACGCTGCTGCTGGCTTACCTCATCTTCTGCGTCGCAGGTGGCGTGGTCGTCTCTGGTTTTCTGTTCCCCGCAGTCTTCGGCATCAACGCCGTCTCCAAGAATCTGATGCCCGCCCTGAAGACGGAGAACATCGACTTCAACGTCAACGATCTGCCCCAGCAGTCCCGCCTTTACGCCTCCGACGGGCATACCGTCATCGCCACCTTCTACGCGCAAAACCGGATTGTGGTGCCCATCAAGGATGTCTCCGACTACATGCAGAAGGCCGTGGTGGCCCGTGAGGACCGTCGTTTCTTCGAGCATGCAGGCGTGGATACCCAGGGCGTGCTCAGGGCCTTCATCCAGACCTACATCAAGCAGGGCGACACCCAGGGCGGTTCCTCCCTGACCCAGCAGTACGTCAAGAACGTGCTTATGAACCAGGCCGAGGAAAACAACGACCCCATCGCCGAGTATCACGCCCAGGAGGAGACCATAGCCCGCAAGATGCGGGAGATGCTGATAGCGGTGCAGATGGAGAAGAAGTACTCCAAGGCCGAGATTCTTCAAGGGTACTTGAATATCGCCCAGTTCGGAACCAATGTCTACGGGGTCGAGTCGGCGGCCAGGCGCTATTTCAGCAAGTCGGCCAAGGAGCTGGATCCGGGTGAGTCGGCCACCATCGCCGCCGTGACCAAGAACCCCGCACGCTTCGATCCCACCGTCAATATCAAGGCCGCTCAGGAGCAGCGGAACATTGTCCTGGATCTGATGAGGCAGGAGAACTACATCAGCCAGCGCCAGTATGAGGAGAACAAGGCCAAGCCGCTGGATCAGATGCTGCATGTGCAGTCTGCGGACGCCGGCTGCCAGGCGGCCGGGGATGCGGCCTTCTTCTGTGACTACGTGACCAAGCAGATCCTCAACTCCAAGGAGTTTGGCAAGAGCCAGGAGGATCGCAACAAACTCCTCAAGGAGGGCGGCCTGGACATCTACACCACCATGGACGTCAATGCCAACGCCGCAGCAATGAAGGCGGCTCGGGACACCATCCCCGTGGATGATCCGACCGGCTTCGAGGTCACGATGGCGGCCATTCGCCCGGGCACCGGCGAGGTTTTGGGCTTCGGCATCAACCGCATTTACGACGCCACCCAGAACTCCGGCGGCGGCACCCGCACGGCCATCAACTATGCAGTGGACCAGCAGGACGGCGGCGGCTGGGGTTTCCCTGTGGGCTCCACCTGGAAACCCATCAATCTGGTGGCCTGGATGAAGGCCGGCAAGTCCATCAATCAGCCCCTGCGCACCTCCACCAGCTATCCGCAGACCGCCTTCGCCTGCAAGACGGCTGACGGTACCTCCTATGGATTCGGTACTGGCAGCTGGCACGTTGAGAACTCGGGCGGCGGCACCACTTCGCCGGAGAGCCCCCTGCAGGGCCTGATCCGCTCGCACAACACCACCCAGGCCTCCATGGCCCAGCAGATTGGTCTGTGCAGCATAGCGGATACAGCCAAGGACATGGGCTACCACAATTCGCCCAAGGACCAGATGGACATCCACTCTGACAACAGCTTCCAGCCGCCCATGACCATCGGATCGGTCCAGGCCTCCCCGCTGACCATGGCCAACGTCTACGCCACCATCGCCGCCAAGGGCGTGGCCTGCAGCCCTATTGCCATGACCAAGGTGATCGATAAGAACAAACGGTCCATCAAGGTGCCCAAGGCCAACTGCCATCAGGCCATCGACCCGGGCATCGCCGAGACCACCGCCTATGCCCTCAACCAGGGCGTGGTCCAGCCCGGAGGCGAGGCGGCCGTAACCCAACTGGACGGGGGCCGCAAGACCTTCGCCAAGACGGGCACTCATGAGGACAAGTACATGCTGACCGGCGGATTCGTGCCCCAGGTGGCCTCCTTCGTCACTGTGGGCAATGCCGAGGGTCAGGTCTCCTTCAATGGCAAGGTCATCAACGGACGGTCCATGGGCACTTGGTACGGCATGTACATCGCCACCCCGGCATGGAAGGAGTTCATGAACACCTACCTGTCCGCTGCCAACATTCAACCGGACAACTCCTACGGCAACCCCGATGCTCGCTTCACTGGCGGGGTCCAGCCTCAGCAGTCGGCTCCGATGCAGCAGCGTCAGATGACCCGTGGTGTAGGCGTGCAGGAGCCGGAGAGCGAGGAGCTCACTTCGGAAGCGACTCAGAGCGCGCAAGCGGCTGACTAGTACCTGGCCTGATCCGCTTGATGGGTTCCGGCTGGGACCCGAGCGAGGCTGTGCCTACAATGGAGATCATTAGGGATTCGTCGACGGGCGGGACCACGAGGGGTACGGCCGTCCGCCGGGAGAGGCAGGAACAGATGGTCCAGGAATATTCAGAGCTGGATGACAAGGCCCCTCGGGCCGACGGCCGGGTTCATGAGGATCAGGTGATGCCGGGGCCGGTGAGCGGCTCTGGCAGGTTGGATGTTTCCAAACCGATCTGGCCCTTTGAGCCGGATGCCGCCGACGGCAAGAAGAAGACTGGCAAGGCTGCCAAGGGGATCAAATCGTCCAAGAAGGACAAGAAGGCCAAAAGAGTCAAAAAGGCCAGGAAATCAAAATCAGGAAAAAGGCGGGAGACGGCCCTGCCTGCGCTCTTCCAGCCCATGGAACTGCGCGACCAGCACATCCGCAATAGGATCTGGATGCCGCCCATGGACACCTATTCGTCCCTGCGACATGACGGGGTTCCTACCAACTTCCACTATCAGCACTATGTATCCAGGGCCCTTGGCGGCTTCGGGGTCGTCATCGGGGAGGCCACGGCTGTAAATCCCCAGGGGCGGATCTCTCCCTGCGACGTGGGGCTATGGGACGACGAGCAGACCAGGGCCTGGCAGGGCATAGTCCGGGATGTCAAGGCTGCTGGAGCCGTCCCCATCGTCCAACTCAACCATTCCGGGCGCAAGGGCTCCTCCGGGTGCTCCTCCATGGGCTATATCAACGCCACCGTGCCTGTGGCCGAAGGAGGCTGGCAGCCCGTGGGCCCCAGCCCCATCGCCTTCGGGAGGATGGCGGTCCCGGTGCAGCTCTCGCGGGCGCAGATAGCCTCCATCGTGGCTGACTTCCGTTCCGCTGCCGTGCGAGCCGTTCAAGCCGGCTTCCTGGGAGTGGAGCTGCATGCTGCCCACGGTTACCTGCTCTCCCAGTTCCTGGATCCCCTGGTCAACCGACGCAGCGACGAGTACGGGGGAGACCTGTCCGGCAGAATGCGTCTGCTGATCCAGGTGACCGATGCCGTGCGCGAGGTCATTCCCTCGGGCATGCCTCTGCTGGTGCGCATGTCCGCCACCGACTGGGCCACTGGCGGTTGGGGCCTGGACGAGACCATCCGCACCGCCAAGGTGCTCAAGCTGCACGGGGTGGACCTGATTGACGTTTCCACCGGGGGGCTGGTGCCAGGCGTGAAGATCCCGGCCGCTCCCAACTACCAGGTGCCCTTCTCCTACCAGGTGCGCAGCCAGGTGCTGATTCCCACCACAGCGGTGGGGCTGATCACCAAGCCCAGGCAGGCTGACCGGATCGTACGCAAGGGTCTGGCCGATGCGGTCGAGATCGGTCGAGCCAGCCTGCGCGACCCCTACTGGCCGCTCAGGGCCGCCTACAAACTGGGGCTGTCCGCTCAGCAGGCCCCCTACCCTGAGCCTTACCGGCGCGGGGCCTACGGTATCGCACGCTGAGAGCGGCCATGGACGCTGTTCGTGGCGGAGCAGGGACCGTTGTGGTCATGCCCACCTATCAGGAGGCCGACAATATCGGGGTGATCCTTCCGCAGCTGCTGGCCTGTTGCCCGGAAGTCGATGTCCTGGTCGTCGACGACAACTCGCCGGACGGCACCGGCGCCAGGGCCGAGGACATGGCCAAGCGCGACCCTCGCGTACACGTCATCCATCGGCAGGACCGCCGCGGGTTGGGCCCAGCCTACGTGCAGGGTTTCCGCTGGTCGTTGGGGCATGGCTATGACTTGATCTGCGAGATGGATATGGATGGCTCCCATCGACCCCAGGATCTGGCCAGGATGCTGGCGGTGGCCCGAGGTGAGGCGCATCCGGATCTGGTCATCGGCTCGCGCCGGGTGCGCGGAGGCCGCACCCAGCATTGGCCCTGGTATCGGGACCTGATCTCGCGTATGGGATCCTGGTATGCCCGCACCGCCCTGGGATCCTCAGTGCGTGACATGACCGCCGGCCTGCGGGTCTATCGTGCGGACGTGTTGAGGCGGATCGACCTGGGAAAGGTCCGCTCCAGCGGTTATGTCTTCCAGGTGGATATGCTGCGTCGGGTCCAGGCCATGGGTCTGAGCGTCGTCGAAGTGCCTATAGTCTTCGTGGAGCGGGTCCGCGGCAGCTCGAAGATGGATGCCGGGATCGTTCTGGAGGCCATGGTCCAGGTGACCCTGTGGGGACTTGAACGGTTGACCCATCGAAACTGACATTGCATCGCCATCGTGTTCGCTTTCTCGGGCGACCCAGCAGGCCCTTGTGGGCGACTTGAAGACAGAATGTGCCATGGCTGACCGATTGCTGCTATAGCCTCGGCAAGGCCTCTGGCACATGGAAGAATGGTTCAGGCGCCGAAGCAATGTCGATTGTTCGCCCCTGTTTTTGGACCGCGACCGCAGTCCAATGGTCGGCTTGCCAATTTGGGCGAATGTGTGCGATAATGTTCGAATGATATCGTCACAACGCCAACACCTGATATTGAACCGGTTGCGTACTCGTGGCGCAGTCCGTATCACCGCCCTCTCCAAGGAGCTGGGCGTCTCCGCTATGACCATCCGCCGGGACATTGCCGACCTGGCGGACAAGGGCCTGCTCAAGAGGGTTCATGGAGGGGCCGTCACCACCAGCTCGCTGCTGGCTGAGCCGCTCTTCTCGGTCAAGTCGCAGATGGACATGGGCCTCAAGGACACCATCGCCCGTCACGCCATCGACTATGTCTCCCCGGGCGACGTCATCGCCATCGGCGGCGGAACCACGGCCTATGTCTTCGCCCAGCACCTCCTGGAGAGCCGTCAATGCGCCGGCGTGACCCTGCTGACCAATTCCATCCCCGTGGCCGAGCTGGTCCAGGCCATGGAGAGCAAGGACGTCGAGGTCATCGTCACCGGCGGCGTCATCACCCGGTCCAACTCCCTGGTAGGCCCCATTGCGGATAAGGTCATCGCCTCCCTGCGGGTCAACACGGTCTTTCTGGGGACCCACTCGGTCTCCATCCCACGCGGCTTCCTGATGCCCAACTCCCTGGAGGCGGCCACCGATATGGCGCTGATGGACATCGCCGACCGGACCATCATCCTGACCGACCATACCAAGTGGAGCTGCACCTCCCTGTCCCTGTTCGCCTCCTTCGACCAGGTGGATACCGTCATCACCGACGACCAGCTGGACCAGGAGTCGGCCGAGGCCACCCGCTCCCTGGTCAAGCGGCTGGTGTTGGTGCCGGTCAACCCCGAGGAAGGCCAGGCTCAACCCACCGATGGGTCTGAGGATCAGGCTCAATGAGCGGCCGGTCACACTGGGGTGCGCGGGTTGCCATAGCTGGTTGCCATGGATTGTCAATCATCACGGACGATGAAGGAGCAGCATGAAGTCAGAGCAGTATGTCCCTCAGCGGTATGTTCCCGGCGACTACGCCAGGGAGCATATCCGCATCACCCCCACCAGGCTGGCCGACGGGCGCCGGTTCTTCTACCTGGACGACGATCCTGAGTACGTCTCTGGCCGCAGGACCAGGCGTCTGGACGATCCTCGTCCGCTGACCGACCGGTTCGCCCCCCATCAGGATCAGGAGGGCAGGACGGTGCCCTTCCAGCCGCCGCAGATGCGCCGGGACCCTCTGACCGGCGACTGGATCCCCATGGCCACGGCCCGGATGAACCGGCCCATCACCGCCGGTCCGCAGGCCACCGCCAAGGGCAACCCCCTGGCCGCCAGAAAGCCTGGTGACCCCTACCAGGATGGGGAGATCCCCGATGTGGACTACAACGTGGCGGTCTTCGAGAACCGCTTCCCCTCCATGATGCAGGTGCCCAAGACGCAGGCGGACGACCAGCCCTCCCTGGTGGACGGCAACCCCCTCTGGCCGGTGCGCGAGGCCAACGGGCGCTGCGAGGTGGTCTGCTTCGACCCTGACGAGCACGCGTTGCCTGCCGATCTGCCGGTTTCCCGTCTGCGGACGGTGGTGGAGGCCTGGGCCTTCCGGACTGCTGAGATCTCGGCCATGGAGGGCATCGAACAGATCTTCCCCTTCGAGAACCACGGCCAGGAGATCGGCGTCTCCCTGGCCCATCCCCACGGACAGATTTACTGCTACCCCTTCATCGCCCCCCGGCTGGAGCAGGAGTTGAGGCAGTGCGCCGCCTACCGGGAGCGCACCGGCGGCAACCTCCTGGCGGACATCCTCAAGGCCGAACTGGACTCCGGCCGCCGGGTGGTCTTCCGCAACGCCACCTGGGTGGCCTATGTGCCTGCCGCCGCCCGCTGGCCCCTGGAGGTCCACCTGGCACCGGTCCGCGACGGGATCCTGAGCCTGGACCAGCTCAACGACCAGGAGCGCTGGGATCTGGCCGTCATGTATTCCACCTTGCTCAAAAGGGGCAACGCCTTCTTCGACAAGGGCGACGGCAGGGGGATGGATCTGCCCTACATCGCCGCCTGGCACCAGGCACCGCTGCACGATCCGCGGCGGGAGGACTACCGGCTCAACCTGCAGTTCTTCTCCTTCCGTCGGGCCGTGGACAAAATCAAGTATCTTGCCGGATCCGAGTCAGGCATGGCTGCCTGGGTGTCGGACACCACCCCCGAGCGGATCGCCGACCGTTTCCGCCAGCTGGGACCCCTGGATCTGGAGAATGGAGAGGATCAATGACGACGACAGTGGAATTCATGCAGGCCTGGACCCAGGGCGCCGACGGCCAAGGCGCTACCAAGGCCCGGGAGCTCTTCCAAAAGGTCTATGGGGAGGATCCTCAGGGCGTCTGGAGCGCCCCCGGCCGGGTCAACCTGATCGGCGAACACACGGATTACAACGCCGGGCTCTGCCTGCCCATCGCCCTGCCCCACCGCACCTATGTGGCCGTCAGCCCCAGGACGGACAGCCAGGTTCGTCTGGTCTCCACCATGGATCCGGAGCATCCGGTCCGGGCTGACCTGGATGGTCTTCAGGCCCGAGGAGTGAGCGGATGGGCGGCTTATCCGGTTGGTGTGGCCTGGGCCCTGCAGCGGGATGGCTTCCCTCAGGTTCAAGGGTTTGACCTGGCGCTGGCCTCCTGTGTGCCCGTGGGGTCCGGGTTGAGCTCCTCGGCGGCCATGACCTGTGCCGTGGCCCTGGCCCTGGATGATCTGTTCGGTCTGGGGTTGGGCGGCGACGAGGCTGGCCGGGTCAGGCTGATCCAGGCCGCCATCACCGCTGAGAACGACATGGCTGGCGCCTCCACCGGTGGCATGGATCAGAGCGCCTCCATGCGCTGTCGATCAGGCTGCGCCCTGCGGCTGGACTGCCGGCCAGAACTGGATGCCATGAGCAACGTGCGTCAGGTTCCTTTTGATTTACGGGCTGCGGGCCTGGAGCTGTTGGTGGTCGACACCAGGGCCCAGCACCAGCTCAACGACGGCCAATACGATCAGCGACGGGCCACCTGCGAGCAGGCTGCACATCTGCTGGGAGTAGCCAACCTGCGCCAGGCGGCGGACCAGGTCAATGGCGCTGCTGATCCCCCATCCGCCCTGGCTGCCCTGCTGGAGCAGCTGCCGGATGAGACCATGCGTCGGCGGGTACGCCACGTGGTCAGCGAGATAGGACGGGTGGACCGCTTTATCGAGGCCTTTGGTAGGGGCGATTACGTCCTGGCCGGTCGCCTGTTCAACGCCTCCCATGACTCCCTGAGGGACGACTACGAGGTCACCTGCCCGGAGCTGGATGAGGCCGTGGACGCCGCACGCCAGGGCGGGGCCTATGGGGCCCGCATGACCGGCGGCGGGTTCGGGGGATCCATCATCGCCCTGGCTGATGCCGGCAAGGGCTCCGATCTTGCCCGTGATATAGCCGAACGATTCGCCTCCAAGGGATTCAAGGCTCCCAGAGCCCTGATCGCCCTGCCCTCCTCGGCGGCCGCGCGCGAATCCTGAATCTGACTGCAGACTCTTACGACCCCGCTTCTCCCGGCGCTCCTCTAAGCTGGGGGAGCGGGGTCCCGGTTTTCAGGGGTCCAGTCAAGGGCGAGGTGGATGAGGAGGACGGCCATGGACAAGGCGATCATCACGGTGGTGGGCAAGGATGCCATCGGCATCATCGGCAAGGTCTGCACAGACCTCTCCCAGCAGGGTGTCAATGTACTGGACATTTCGCAGACCATTCTGGACGGCTTCTTCACCATGATGATGATCGTGGATTGCACAGCCTGCCGGGAGGATTTCGACGCGCTCAGCCAGCGGATGGAATCTTTGGGAGAAGAGATCGGGGTCTCCATCCGCTGCCAGCGCGAGGAGATCTTCACCAGGATGCATCGGGTCTGAGGAGGCGGCCATGATCACACGCGACGAGGTCCTGGAGACCAACGACATGATCGACCGGGAGCGCCTGGACGTGCGCACCATCACCATGGGCATCAGCCTGCTGGATTGTGTGAGCGGTGATGTGGACATGCTCTGTCGGAACATCCATCGCAAGATCGTCTCCCTGGCCGGCGATCTGGTGTCCACAGGGGACGCCATCGCCCGTGAGTACGGCATTCCCATCGTCAACAAGCGCATCACCGTCACCCCCATCTCCCTGGTGGCCGCCGGAGCCTGCCACAGCGTGGAGGACTATGTGGCCGTGGCCAAGGCTCTGGACCGCTCGGCCCAGGAGGTCGGAGTCAACCTGATCGGCGGCTATTCGGCCCTGGTTGGCAAGGGCATGACTCCGGCCGAGCGGCTGCTGATCAAGTCCCTGCCCAGGGCGCTGAGCCAGACGGAACGGGTCTGCGCCAGCGTCAACGTGGGTTCCACCAGAACAGGCATCGATATGGATGCCGTGGCCCTGATGGGGCGGGTCGTCAAGGCCACTGCCGAGAGCACCGCCGACTCAGACAGCTCCGGCTGCACCAAGCTCGTGGTCTTCTGCAACGCTCCGGACGACAACCCCTTCATGGCCGGTGGCTTCCACGGGGTCAGCCAGGGATCGGCCGTCATCAACGTAGGGGTCTCCGGGCCCGGCGTGGTCAAGACTGCCCTGGAATCAGCCAGGGGAGCAGACTTCGGGCAGCTCTGTGAGACCATCAAACGTACGGCCTTCAAGATCACCCGCGTTGGGCAGCTGGTGGCCCAGGAGGCCAGCCGCCGCCTGGATGTGCCCTTCGGGATCATCGACCTGTCCCTGGCGCCCACCCCGGCGGTCGGAGACTCAGTGGGGGAGGTTCTGCAGACCATGGGCCTGGAGCAGGTGGGCGCCCCCGGGACCACTGCGGCCCTGGCCATCCTCAACGATCAGGTCAAGAAGGGCGGCATCATGGCTTCCAGCTCGGTGGGCGGGCTGTCCGGGGCCTTCATCCCCGTGTCCGAGGACGCCGCCATGATTCAGGCTGCACAAGAGGGGAGCCTGACCCTGGAGAAGCTTGAGGCCATGACCTGCGTCTGCTCGGTCGGGTTGGACATGATTCCCATCCCCGGCGACACCTCTGCCGAGTCCATCTCCGGCCTGATCGCCGACGAAGCGGCCATCGGCATGATCAATCAGAAGACCACCGCAGTCAGGGTCATTCCTGTCATCGGCAAGCAGGTGGGCGAGTGGGCCGAGTTCGGCGGGCTCATGGGCGGCGGGCCGGTCGTGCCGGTCAATACCCGTTCCTGCGCGGACTTCGTCAATCGAGGCGGACACATCCCAGCGCCCATTCACAGCTTCAAGAACTGAGTGCGCTCGCGGGGTTCAGCGACCGCCTTGGAATCCCAGTTGCCGCCAGGCCTCGTAAATGGCGATGGAGGCGCAGTTGGTCAGGTTCAGGCTGCGCAGGCTGGGCCGCATGGGCAGCCTGACCTGTTCGGCCACGTGAGGGCCGGCCATGATCTCCATGGGGTCGGGGATGTCGCCCGGTTCGGGGCCGAACAGGAGGATATCGTCCGGCCGGTAGCTGACCTCGGTGTAGAGCTTGTCGGCGTGGGCGGTAAAGGCGATGATACGGCTGTCGGGCATGGAGCGGACCAGGTCGTCGAAGTCCGGGTGCAGGACCACGTGGGCCATGTCATGGTAGTCCAGGCCGGCCCGGCGCAGCTTGGTGTCTTTGAGGTTGAAGCCCAGGGGCTCTATCAGGTGCAGGATGGTGCCGGTCACGGCGCACAGGCGGATAGCCGAGCCGGTGTTGCCGGGGATCCGCGGCGAGTAGTAGCACAGGTGGGGCGTGGAGGTCTTCACCCGGCTGGCCTGATCGGCCTTCATCATGGCATCCACCACGGAGATGGGGTTGCCGTGGGCATCGGTGACCAGCTCGTCGGGGCCATAGTTCGATTTGCGGTATCCGTACTCGTACATGCTTTCGACGGCCTTCGAGGGGTCGCCGGACCGCTCTTGTTCCTGCCTGTTCATGAGGCCAACCTACCGTCGCCAAACGACAGGCCAGGCAGTGCCGGTCGGCACCGTCGGGCAGAATACGGCGGTTGAATGAGGCGGAATCGGATGGTGAAGGGCGGTGTGACCCATGGAGCGTGCGGAGCCGACCTTGGCGGAGACGGAGCCCATCCGTCTGCGGCTGTTCGACTGGTGGAGCCGATATGCCCGCGACCTGCCCTGGCGCTTCGGGCGAACCACGCCCTGGGGGGTCCTGGTCTCCGAGGTCATGAGCCAACAGACCCAGATGAGTCGGGTGGTGCCCTACTGGACGGCCTGGATGAAAGTCTGGCCGGATGCGGCCTCACTGTCCGCCGTCCCCAAGGCTGAAGTCATTACGGCCTGGGGCCGGCTGGGCTACCCGCGCCGAGCCCTGCGCCTGCAGGAGTGCGCGCGGCAGGTGGCGGGCCAATATGCAGACCGGCTGCCCCGGGATTACGACCAGCTGGTGGCCCTACCTGGCATCGGCGACTATACGGCCAGCGCTGTCATGAGCTTTGCCTACGGCGAGAGGATCGCCGTCATCGATACCAATATCCGCAGGGTGCTGTCCAGGGTCTTTCTGGGACGTGAATCCAAAGGGGGTGCTGCCAGCCGAGAAGAGCGCCAGCTGGCCTGGCAGGTTCTGCCTGAGGACGAAAATTCAGAAGTTTCTGATCATCACGTGAATGGTGACGACAGCTTGGGAACGGCTGACCCGCAGATCCGGTCGGCAGCCTGGCGGGAGCCGCCCTCGGCCCGATGGAACCAGGCCGTTATGGAGCTGGGGGCTACGGTGTGTGTGGCCCGCAAGCCGGCCTGCGACATCTGTCCTCTGGCCGGCCACTGCCGTTTCCTCAAGGCTGGGCTGCCTGGTCTGGGTGCAGGCAGGACCAGGCCCCGGCAGCGCTTCGCAGGCACCGACCGGCAGATTCGCGGATCCATCCTCCAGGCGCTGCGGCAGGCTTCGGGCGCGCCTGTCTCCAGGAAGGACCTGAAATCCCTGTGCGACGACGAAAACCGACTTGATCGGTGCATCGCCTCCCTGGACGAGGACGGCCTTCTGGAGATCGGCCAGGATGGCCTCCTGAGTCTGCCGCAGTGAAGGCCGCCCTGACGATTAGACTGGAGAAGTATGGCCAAGCGACGCATGAGCGAGAAGAAGCGGCGGATGTACCGTCGCCGGAGGATTGCGGCCGCCCTGCTGGCGGTGCTCTTCCTGCTGGTCTGCGCTGGACTGGTCTGGGGCGTGGGGGCCGGCATCCGAGCACTGCGTGGAGGCAATGGTGCCCATGGAACCTCGACCAGTGTCCAGCAGAGCTCAAAGACTAAATCCAAGGACAAAGACAGGCAGAAGAAGGATTCCGGCAAGAAGCGTTCCTCAGGAGCTCCTGACTGTGGCAAGGAGGACTTGGCCTTGGAACTGGCCGCGCCCGATCCCAGTACCGGGGTCGGCGGATCCATCGACTTTACGGCGACCATTCGTCACAAGGGAACGGGCTCCTGCTTGGTGGACGGCTCCGACGGCGGTCGGGTGCTGATTATCACCAGCGGCGAGGAGACCATCTGGCGTTCCGATGCCTGTCCGGTTGGGGCGCGCACTCTGCTCATGGCCACCGGCGACAAGGACGTGCAGACCATCACCTGGAATGCCGACAGCAGCCAGGACAGCTGCCTGCCCGACGATCAGCTGCCCCGCGTCAATGCCGGCTCCTACCCGGCCAAGCTGGTCCTCAAGGCCAATCCCCGGGTGGTTTCCCAGCCTGTGCCGGTCATGGTCCAATAGCAGTGGTCCTAAAACGACACGCCGATTGCTTCCGGGGCTCTTAGCTGGTACTCTTAATGCTTTGCATGAGGTGTGTCATATAGCGGGCATGCATCATCGAGGAGGTGCCCGCGAATAGGCATATGGCGGCCATTCGGCATCTCCCTGGGGTAACAGGAATGATCGAGTACGGCGAGCGATAAGGAACGTCCATTTTGGCTGCCAATAAAGCTGTAAGAAGTACCACCACTACGCAGGCACGCGCTGACGAACACGACATCAAACTGCACAAGGCCACCGACCGTGTCAACTTCGGATCCATCCGCGAACCCATCGAGGTGCCCTACCTCCTGGGTGTGCAGACCGACAGCTTCGACTGGCTGGTCGGCAACGACCGCTGGAAGAAGCGGGTTGAGGAGGATCAGGTCAACGGGACCCATACCGTGGCCCCCGTCTCCGGCCTGGATGAGGTTTTCCAGGAGATCTCTCCCATTGAGAACTTCGCCCAGACCATGAGCCTGACCTTCTCGGATCCCTACTTCGAGGAGCCCCGGCACACGGTCCAGGAGTGCAAGGAGAAGGACTACACGTATTCCGCTCCTCTGTACGTGAACGCCGAGTTCGAGAACGGGGACACCGGCGAGATCAAGTCGCAGACCGTCTTCATGGGCGACTTCCCGCTGCAGACCCCCCACGGCACCTTCATCATCGGCGGCTCGGAGCGCGTCATCGTCTCCCAGCTGGTCCGTTCCCCGGGCGTCTACTTCGACCGCACCCAGGACCGCAACTCCGACAAGGAGATCTTCGGGGCCAAGATCATCCCCAGCCGGGGCGCCTGGCTGGAATTCGAGATCGACAAGCGCGATGTGCTGGGCGTGCGCGTGGACCGCAAGCGCAAGCAGTCCGCCATCGTCTTCCTCATGGCCATCGGCATGACCAAGCCGCAGATCCGCAAGGCCTTCAAGGGCTACCCGCTGGTGCTGGATGCCCTGGAGAAGGAGACCATCGAGACCCAGGACGAGGCCCTGACCGACCTCTACCGCAAGATCCGGCCTGCGGACACCGCCTCTCCCGAGGCAGGCCGCAACCTGCTGGACTCCTTCTACTTCAACACCAAGCGCTACGACCTGGCCCGGGTCGGCCGTTACAAGATCAACCGCAAGCTGGGCCTTGAGGCCGACTTCAACGATCGTAGCCTGCATCCCGAGGACATCATCGCCACCCTGAAGTACCTGGTGACCCTGCATGCCGGCGGGCAGACCTTCCCCGGCCGCCGCGACGGCCAGGACATCGAGCTGCGGGTGGACGTGGACGACATCGATCACTTCGGCAACCGCCGCATCCGCCAGGTGGGCGAGCTGATCCAGAACCAGCTGCGCACCGGCCTGAGCCGTATGGAGCGTGTGGTCCGCGAGAGGATGACCACCCAGGACGCCGAGGCCATCACCCCGCAGTCCCTGATCAACATCCGCCCGGTCAACGCCACCATCAAGGAGTTCTTCGGAACCTCCCAGCTGAGCCAGTTCATGGATCAGAACAACCCGCTGGCCGGCGTGACCAACAAGCGTCGCCTTTCGGCCCTGGGCCCCGGCGGCCTGTCCCGCGACCGCGCCTCCATGGAGGTGCGCGATGTGCACCCCTCCCACTATGGACGCATGTGCCCCATCGAGTCCCCTGAAGGCCCCAACATCGGTCTGATCGGCTCCCTGGCCACCTTCGCCCGGGTCAACCCCTTCGGCTTCATCGAGACCCCCTACCGCAAGGTCATTGATGGCCAGGTGACCGACGACGTGGTCTACATGACCGCCGACCAGGAGTCCGAGCACACCATCGCCCAGGCCAACCAGGAGATCGACGAGACCGGACACTTCGTCGAGGACGAGGCCTTGGTCCGTGATGCCGAGGCCGAGGCCAAGGATGTTCCCGTCTCCCAGGTGGATCTGATGGATGTCTCCCCCCGGCAGATGGTTTCCGTGGGTGCCTCCCTGATCCCCTTCCTGGAGCACGACGAGGGCCACCGAGCACTGATGGGCACCAACATGCAGCGTCAGGCCGTCCCTCTGGTCAAGTCCGAGCGGCCTCTGGTGGGCACCGGTTCCGAGTGGCGCTCCGCCATCGATTCGGGCGATGTCATCCTGGCCGAGAAGCCGGGCGTGGTCACCTATGTCTCCGCCGACATCATCCGTGTCATGAATGACGACGGCACCCAGTCCTCCTACAAGCTGGCCAAGTTCCAGCGGTCCAACCAGACCACCTGCTACAACCAGGTTCCCCTGATCAAGGATGGGGAGCGGGTCGAGGCCGGCACGGTCCTGGCCGATGGCCCCGCCACCCAGAAGGGCGAGATGGCCCTGGGCAAGAACCTCCTGGTGGCCTTCATGCCTTGGAACGGCTACAACTACGAGGACGCCGTCATCATTTCCCAGCGTCTGGTCCAGGACGACACCCTGAGCTCCATCCACATCGAGGAGTACGAGACCGACGCCCGCGAGACCAAGCTGGGCGCCGAGGAGATCACCCGCGACCTGCCCAACGTCGGCGAGGATGCGGTGGCCAACCTTGACGAGCGAGGCATCATCCGCATCGGTGCCGAGGTTGAGGCCGGCGACATCCTGGTCGGCAAGGTCACCCCCAAGGGCGAGACCGAGCTGACCCCCGAGGAGCGACTCCTGCGCGCCATCTTCGGCGAGAAGAGCCGCGAGGTGCGTGACACCAGCCTCAGGGTGCCCCACGGCGAGACCGGCACGGTCATCGAGGTCAAGGAGGTCACCCGCGAGGATGCCGAGGAGGACGGCGACGAGCTGCCCAACGGCGTCAACCGGATGATCCGGGTCTACATCGCCCAGCACCGCAAGATCACCCAGGGCGACAAGCTCTCCGGCCGCCACGGCAACAAGGGCGTCATCTCGAGGATCCTGCCCGAGGAGGATATGCCCTTCATGGCCGATGGCACCCCCATCGACATCATGCTCAACCCTCTGGGCGTGCCCTCACGTATGAACCTGGGCCAGGTTCTGGAGCTCCACCTGGGGTGGATCGCCCACTCCGGCTGGGACATCAGCCTGGATCCCAACCTGGAGGCCGAGTGGAAGAAGCACATTCCGGCAGGGGCCGAGAAGGCCGAGCCCGGCACCGCCGTGGCCACCCCGGTCTTCGACGGTGTGCGTCAGGATGCCCTGAACGGTCTGCTCAAGACCACCCTGCCCAACCGTGACGGTGAGCGCCTGGTGGGCGACGACGGCAAGGCCGTGCTCTACGACGGCCGCACCGGCGAGCCCTTCACCAAGCCGATCTCCGTGGGCTACATGTACATGCTCAAGCTCCACCACCTGGTGGATGACAAGATCCACGCCCGGTCCACCGGCCCCTACTCCATGATCACCCAGCAGCCCCTGGGCGGCAAGGCCCAGTTCGGCGGCCAGCGCTTCGGCGAGATGGAGGTCTGGGCCCTGGAGGCCTACGGTGCCGCCTACACCCTGCACGAGATGATGACCACCAAGTCCGACGACGTGGATGGCCGTGTGCGGGCCTACGGAGCCATCGTGCGCGGGGAGAACCTCCCGGCGGCAGGCATCCCGGAGTCCTTCAAGGTGCTCCTCAAGGAGATGCAGTCGCTCTCCCTGAACGTGGAGGTGCTCAACGCCGAAGGCAACGTCATCGAGATGAAGGACGAGGACGACGCCCCCAGCGCCGCCTCCGATGACCTGGGCTTCAACATCGGCGCCCGCCCGGACGCCGCCGCCAAGGCCGACCAGTCAGCTCCCGAGCCGGAGTACCGCTGAACCACCAGTCACAGGGATGCCCGCCTGACGGGCATCCCGCTAAAAGGCAAACTTCAGAGCAGTTACAAGATCAGAGACAGGACATAGAGTGCTGGACGTCAATGCATTTGACAAACTGAGAATCGGACTGGCCACGGCCGACGACATCCGCGGCTGGAGCTATGGCGAGGTCAAGAAGCCCGAGACCATCAACTACCGTACCTTGAAGCCCGAGAAGGACGGCCTGTTCGGCGAGCAGATCTTCGGACCCACCCGAGACTGGGAGTGCGCCTGCGGCAAGTACAAGCGCGTCCGGTTCAAGGGCATCGTCTGCGAGCGCTGCGGCGTGGAGGTCACCCGCTCCCGCGTCCGCCGCGAGCGCATGGGCCACATCGAGCTGGCCGCCCCCGTCACCCACATCTGGTTCTTCAAGGGTGTGCCCTCCCGGCTGGGATACCTGCTGGACATCGCGCCCAAGGACCTGGAGAAGGTCATCTACTTCGCGGCCTACATGGTCACCAAGGTGGACGAGGAGCAGCGCCACAAGGATCTGCCCGACCTGCAGGACGAGTTCGACAACGAAATCAACCAGCTGGAGAAGAAGCGCGACCTGGAGATCGACAAGCGCGCCAAGAAGCTGGAAGAGGACCTGGCCGAGCTGGAGAAGACCGACGAGGTCAAGGGTTCCATGAAGGCTCGTCTGCGCAACGGGGCCGAGCGGGACATGACCGCCATCCGCAAGCGTTACGACGACCAGATCCAGAGGATCACCGCCGTCTTCGACCGTTTCAAGACCCTGAAGCCCGGCGACATGGAGGGCGACGTGGACCTGTGGCGGGAGATGCAGGACCGCTACGGTGACTACTTCGAAGGCTGCATGGGCGCCGAGGCCATCAAGAAGCGCCTGCAGGACTTCGACCTGGAGGGTGCCGCCAAGGAGCTCCGCCACGAGATCGACACCGGCTCCGGCCAGCGCAAGGCCCGTGCCTTGAAGCGGCTCAAGGTGGTCTCCGCCTTCCTGAACACCGGCAACAAGCCTGAGGCCATGGTCCTGGACGTAGTCCCGGTCATTCCGCCCGACCTGCGCCCCATGGTGCAGCTGGACGGCGGCCGCTTCGCCACCTCCGACCTGAACGACCTCTACCGGCGCGTCATCAACCGCAACAACAGGCTCAAGCGCCTGATCGAGCTGGGCGCCCCCGAGATCATGCTCAACAACGAGAAGCGCATGCTTCAGGAGGCTGTGGACTCCCTCTTCGACAACGGCCGCCGTGGCCGTCCCGTCACCGGAGCCTCCAACCGCCCCCTGAAGTCCCTGGCAGACATGCTCAAGGGCAAGCAGGGCCGCTTCCGTCAGAACCTGCTGGGCAAGCGTGTGGACTACTCCGGCCGTTCCGTGATCGTGGTCGGGCCCTCCCTGCGCATGCACCAGTGCGGCCTGCCCAAGCCCATGGCCTTGGAGCTCTTCAAGCCCTTCGTCATCAAGCGGCTGGTGGACCTCAACTACGCGCAGAACATGAAGAGCGCCAAGCGCCTGGTGGACCGCGGCGATCCCGAGGTCTGGGGCGTGCTGGAGGAGGTCATCTCCGAGCACCCCGTCCTGCTCAACCGTGCGCCTACGCTGCACCGTCTGGGCATTCAGGCCTTCGAGCCCATCCTGGTCGAGGGCAAGGCCATCCACCTGCCCCCGCTGGCCTGCGCAGCCTTCAACGCCGACTTCGACGGCGACCAGATGGCAGTCCATCTGCCCCTGTCGGCCGAGGCCCAGGCTGAGGCCCGTTCGCTCATGCTAGCCTCCGACAACATCCTCACGCCTGCCGACGGCCACACGGTCACCATGCCCTCCCAGGACATGATTCTGGGTCTGTACTATCTGACCACCGTGGTTGACGGCGCCAAGGGCCAGGGCCGGATCTTCTCCAGCCTGGCCGAGGCACGGATGGCCCTGGACCTGGGCGAGATCGACATGCAGGCCAAGATCCTGCTGCGGGTCCCCGCCGACTTCGTTATGCCCAAGGATTGGGAGCCTGGCGACCTCAAGGTCGTCGACCCCGAGCCCGGCAGCCCCGACGTGGTCAAGGAGGAGGTCTTCAAGGACGGCTCCAGGCTTTTCGCCACCAACTACGGGCGGGTTCTGTTCAACCGGACGCTGCCTGTGGACTACCCCTTCATCAACGAGCAGGTGCCCAAGGGCAAGCTGTCCGGCATCGTGGACGACATCGCCACCCGGTACTCGACCGCCCAGGTTGCGGCCACCCTGGATGCCCTGAAGGATCTGGGCTTCACCCGGGCCCAGTGGTCCGGCGTGACCATGGCCTTCTCCGACATCGTGGTGCCGCCCGAGCGCGAAAAGATCGTCAACGAGTACCAGGGGCAGGCCGCCAAGGTCAACTCCCAGTACGATATGGGTCTGCTGACCGACGAGGAGCGCCGTCAGGAGCTGATCAACCTGTGGACCGAGTGCACTGACAAGGTGGCCGACGCCATGCAGGAGCACTTCACTCCGGACAACAACGTGAACATCATGGTCCAGTCCGGGGCACGAGGCAACTGGATGCAGATCCGCCAGATCGCCGGCATGCGAGGCCTGGTGGCCAACCCCAAGGGCGAGATCATCCCCCGACCGGTCAAGTCCAACTACCACGACGGCCTGTCGGTGTTGGAGTACTTCATCTCCCAGCACGGCGCCCGCAAGGGTCTGGCCGACACCGCACTGCGTACCGCCGAGTCGGGCTACCTGACCCGTCGTCTGGTCGATGTCTCCCAGGATGTGATCGTGCGCGAGGAGGACTGCGGCACCATGCGTGGTCTGACCATGAAGGTGGCCGAGCGCGACGAGCAGGGCAACCTGGTCCTGGTCAAGGCCGCCGACGGCGGACCCTACTCCAGGCTCCTGGCCGCCGACGTGATCGATCCCAAGGATGGCAAGACCGTGCTCTACAAGCGCGGCGATGCCCTGTCCATGGATGTCCTGCGCGACATGGTCGCCCACGGCGTGGAGGAGGTCAAGGCCCGCTCGGTCCTGACTTGCGAGTCCACCCGCGGGGTGTGCGCCAAGTGCTACGGCTGGTCCCTGGCCACCAACAAGCTGGTGGACGTCGGCGAGGCCGTGGGCATTGTGGCCGCCCAGTCCATCGGCGAGCCCGGTACCCAGCTGACGCTGCGTTCCTTCCACTCCGGCGGTGTGGCTTCGGCCTCCGATATCACCCAGGGTCTTCCCCGTGTCACCGAGCTCTTCGAGGCCCGTACCCCCAAGGGCGAAGCTCCCATCGCGGAGTTCCCCGGAACCGTCAAGTTGGAGGATACCGACCGCGGCCGTCAGGTCACCCTGACCCCCGACGACACCTCCGTGGAGGCGCTGACCTACCCGGTCACCCGCCGTGCGCCCATGATGGTCAAGGACGGACAGCACGTCGAGGCCGGCACCCAGCTGATCGAGGGTTCCGTGGATCCCAAGAAGATCCTGCGCATCCTCGGCCCACGCGCCGCCCAGGTGAACATCGTCAACGAGGTGCACACGGTCTACCGCTCCCAGGGCGTGGACATCCACGACAAGCACATCGAAGTCATCGTCCACCAGATGCTCCGCCGCGTCACGGTCATCGACTCGGGCGACACCGATCTGCTGCCCGGCGAGCTGGTTGACCAGGCCAAGTTCAAGGCTGCCAACATGAAGGCCGTCAAGGCCGGAGGCAAGCCGGCCGCGGGACGCCCCGAGCTCATGGGCATCACCAAGGCCTCCCTGGCCACCGACTCCTGGCTGTCGGCCGCATCCTTCCAGGAGACGACCCGCGTGCTCACCGAGGCCGCCCTGAACCAGAAGGTCGACGACCTGAAGGGCCTCAAGGAGAACGTGATCATCGGCAAGCTGATTCCTGCCGGCACCGGCCTGGCCAGGTACCGCAACGCCACCGTGGAGCCTGACAAGGCCATCCGCGACACCATCTACCCCAACTTCGGTCTGGGTGGCGGCGACGTGGATCTGAGCGACGCCGACCTGAACGATGTGGACTTCTCCAACATCGACTTCGGGGATCTGAAGCTGGGCGACGACTTCAACCCGGACGACTTCCTCAACGACCAGGGCGGCCAGAGCCATCTGGACACCCCCAACGTGCAGGATCCGTCAGCTGAGGCCGGCGATCAGACGGCTGCCACCACGAACACGGGATCTTCGGATGCCGCCGATGGCAGTGACTCCGCCCAGAATCCGTCCCAGCAGTCCGGTTCGGCCACCTTCTCCTCCTCGGAGGACCAGCACTCCAACCAGTGAGTGCCTGCACGGCCAGTAGCCGCTGATCCGTCTGGGCCGGGTGACCCGGCCCAGCGGATTCGGCTGCAGGGTATGTGAGAACGGATGAGGGCCTGCACGATCTCAGCGATCGTACAGGCCCTTGTTTTGTTCTTCTTTCGATCCAGGTTGCCGGCAGTCAGTGGCCGATAGGTCAGCGCAGGTGCCTAGGGGAAAGCAGAGTGCGCCAGCGTCGGGTTCGCGGCAGGGATGCCAGGATGGCGGATCTGAGCTTGTCCACCAGCTGCCAGCAGTCTTCGACCTCCTGCTCATCTGAAGGGTGACGGTCGAACGAGGCCTGATCGGCCATGCTGCGCAGTCGATCCAGATCCCGACGCAGCCCAGCCGACGAGGACCCTGGGGGGTCGGTCAGCAGGGTCTGGGCGATCAGAGCTGCCTGCTCGCTACGGGTGCCCTCCAGGGACAGGCCGGTCTGTCTGCCCAGGTTGCCGATCTGTCGCCAGCCGGCGCGGATGCGTGTCTTCGGGTCGCCGGTCGACCGGGCCCGTCGGCGCAACCAGGCCTTGACGGCCAGCAGGAGCAGAACCAGGAGAGCGGGCAGCCAGACCGGCATGGTCCAGAGCGTCACTTTGGCTATCAAAGGGCCGTACCGCTTCAAGAACGAGGGTGAAGACTGCCGCGATGCCTCCTGCCCGCCGACGGTAGTCCGACCCTGGGTGGTCCGATCGTCGCGGGGAGGATCGACCAGCGGGGGCGGTGGCTGGCGAACCAGGGTACGGGGGTTGGGTGGCGTAGAGTCCAGGGACCTGTCCGGAGTCTTGGTCTCCGGTGGCGTGGGGTAGAAGGGTACCCATCCCAAACCCTCTAGGTTGACCTCCACCCAGGCCTGGGCATCGCGTCCTGTGAAGTCGATTCTGGTGCTGCCGTCCGCCTGGGTCCTGGTCCGTTCTCTGCTGATGGAGCCGTCACGGTTCTTGGGCATGAATCCCAAGACCACCCGGGATGGCAGACCCATCTGCCGGGCCAGGAGGGCCATGGCTGAGGCGTATTGCTCGCTGTCGCCCACCATGGCCTGGCCCTGCAGGAGTTGATTGATTCGATAGTCGCCGTGGCCGGAGGCCGAGGGGTAGTCGCCGGCCAGACCGTGGGAGAACCACCCCTCCCGGTGCAGCCGTTCCTCGATGGCCAGAGCCCTGGCACCGCCGCGCACCTGCGTGGAGGTCATGGAGGCAGCCGCCTTGGGCAGGCTCTCAGGAGCATCCGCCAGGGGAGGCACCTGTACATCGCCCGGATCGCTGTCGGCGATGCGACGGGTTGCGGGTCTATCTTCGGCCAGGCCATGCACTGTATAGCTGGTTCCCTTCTGCAGGGTCTGATCGGTCAGGGCGGTGTCTGTGGCCTTGTTGAAGTAGAGGTCCTCCCGTTGCAGGCCCTTAGCCGTATCGATGCCGTTGACCTGTCCGGCGGAAGGCAGCCAGGCGTGATCGAATCCCTCTCGAATCTGGAAGGTTGCTGTAAAAGGGCGTCCGGTCGATTTGGTGTCTTTGGCCTTCTCCTGGTGTGTTTCAGTGCGGATCTGGGCCCCGATGCGCCGGTAGTCGGCGGCTCCTGCACCTGAGGAGTCGGACAGATTCCAGACCTTGCCGTCATAACGGTCCATGACGGCCATACGAACTGGGGTGCCAGCGGGCAGGTTGCGGACCGTGACCAGGGTATCGTCGCGGTGGCGTTTGATGTAGGCACGGTAATCGCTCACGGGGCTGGTGAACTGGTAGGGGTCTATGGGCGGCTGGTAGTGGTCGCGAATGACCAGGCGGGTCGGGGCGGGCAGGAGCCCGGCGGAGAGCATCAGTCCGGCTGCCAGGGCTAGGGTCAGGAGGGCGGATGCGGGCCCCTGCAGACGCAGCAGCCCCAGCCCGTTGGCGCACCAGATCAGCAGGAGCAGCCAGAGGATGCCGCCCGTCAACGCCGGATAGAGGCCTCTGCTGGTGCCTAGGGCTGCTGACAGAGCCATGGTGGCCAGGATAGGCAGGGTGGCTGTCAGGACGGCCACGGGGTGCGCCGGCCGTCCCAGGTTGCGGCCCAGGCCATGACGGGCCAGCAACACGGCCAGGTAACAGGTCCAGAGCATCACCGTCCACAGGGCCATCAGTCCGCCTGCCTCCTGTCCAAGGGGCGGATCGATGGCTGCCAGGGTCTTGAAGGCGCCGAAGGTGGCGGACCACCCTTGCGCCAGGGTTGCCCAGGTGGGAAGGACATGGGCCAGGGTGGTCCCGTTCAGAGCGAATACAGGTCCTAGCAGGAACTGGGCGGCAATCAGCAGCAGAGGCTGCAGGAGGGCTGTGGCGATCCCACGGCGGGGGAGCATGGCGATCAGCAGTCCGGTCAGACAGGCGGCGGCTCCCACTGTCAGCCAGAAGGGCAGGCTGCCATAGACCGGCAGCAGCTGGAGTCCGGCCAGCAGATCAAGTGGGGCCAATGCGGCGACCAGAATAGCGGGGGAGCGGCGCCTGGTCGGATCGACGGTGGATTGCAGACCAGACCGGTCGATCAGGCGGATAGGTTCCCTCTGGGCTTGGTCCATCCATGATGCGGATGTGCTCATGGCTGGTTCTCCAAGAGGATGGGAAGGTCCTTCCTGTTGCCCACAACAGCGCTGACCAACCCCGGTTGCGTCTGCAGGCTTGGATGGGCATCCAGGTCAGCAGCTAGTAGCATGACCGGGGATCCGCTTTGGGCCGATCCGTCCGCTAGGACTGAGGGTTGGCGGTCACCCAGCGAACCGGTCACCAGGATGGTCAGACTGGTTTGCTCGGGAGCATCAGTCAGATCGGGCTTGTTGTAGCTGTCCTGGCGGGGGCGGATGGCGCTGCAGGCATCCAGAAAGCTTCGGGGGTCTTCCGTAGGCAGGGTGGTGATCCCATGGGCATCGGGATCGTCCGGTTCTGGGGCCAGTGCTTGCAGCTGACGGCCGTCAAGTAGGCATCGGCAGCCCAGAGAGGCATAGATTTCAACTGCCAGCTCGAACTCATCCGCGTTCCTGTAGGAGGTGGCCTGACCGTCCAGGATCAGTTTGATTCTGGTGCGCAGGGTGGGCTCGTACTGGCGGACCATCAGGGTGCCGGCTCGGGCGGTGGATAACCAGTGAACACGTTTTATGTCGTCGCCCGGAACGTAGGGGCGTAGGGCATGGAATTCCAGATCGTCGTCGACAATGCCGGGGCCAGGATCCCCCTCCAGGTCGCGCTCCAGCCCGGCTTCGAGGGGCGGCAGTGCCACCGTGCGAGGGTGGATATAGAGTTTGCGGGCGCCGGTCAGAATTCGGCGGCGACGGATGAGCCCCAGCGGGTCCCCGGCCTCCATGGTCACCGGGCCTAGGTCAATCACGCCACGGGATCTGGCCTCCAGTTTCAAGCGGATCCGGTGACTCTGACCGGGTGCCAGGGCTGGCAGCGGTGCCATGACGGTTCCTTGGCCTAGGGCCAGGCCGATTCGGCCGCGGCGGGTGGAGCGGCTGCCTGGGTTGGTCAGCACCAGGATCAGCTCGGCCTGGCCACCCACCTCCAGATGGCCTTGGTCCAGGCTCGTTTCAGCGCTACAGGACAGGTTGCCCAGGCTCATCAACAACCCCAGTAGGAGCATGCCCACGCCCAGCAGAGCGCCCGCCAGCAGTTCACGCCAGCCTGTAGGGGCGAAGGCCAGAGCGCACAGAAGCGTGGCCAGAGCCATAGCCCGGCCCAGGGCAGTGATCGACTGCCATAGGCCGGCGGCCCGGGATCGCAGGCTCTGTTCGGATCCTGTCGAGGATGCCGGTCTAGCTTTCGGGGCAGTTCGGCTGGTGAAGGCGGTCATGGCTCACTGCTCTCCTGTGGGGACGGGGACCTTGGCCAGGGCTTCGGCCAGCGCCTGGTGTTCATCCATGTCCGCCAGCCTGCTCTGGGAGGTCAGGATCAGCCGATGGGCCAGGATGGGGTCGACCAGTTTCTTGACATCATCGGGGATCACGTAGTCACGGCCCTGGGCGCAGGCTTGGATCCTGGCGCAACGAACCAGAGCCAGCCCGCCTCTGATGGAGGAGCCGACCCGGATGGCGGGACTGTGCCGTGTGGCTTCGATGATGTGGATGACGTATTCCATGATGGAGGAATCACAGAAAACCTTGGAGGCGCAGGCAGCCATGGCCTCCACCTGGGCGGCGTCGACCACCGGTTCCACCAGGCCTGCCCGGTCGCGGATGTCGGCCTCTTCAAGAATGCGCATGCTGGCATCGTGTCCAGGCGCCCCAAGCGAGGTGCGGATCAGAAAGCGGTCCATCTGAGCCTCGGGCAGGGCATAGGTGCCCAGCTGTTCGATGGGATTCTGAGTAGCCATCACCATGAAGGGCCGAGGGAGGCGGTAGGTGCGGCCATCCACGGTCACCTGGCCCTCCTCCATGACCTCCAGCAGGGCCGACTGGGTCTTGGGGGAGGCCCTGTTGATCTCGTCGGCCAGAACCAGAGAGGCGAAGACTGGACCGGGCCGGAAGGAGAATCGTCCTTGAGCCTGGTCATAGAAGGTCACGCCCAGCAGATCGGAGGGGAGCAGGTCCGGGGTGAACTGGATCCGCTTGCAGTCCACGGCGATGGAGGCAGCCAGGGCGCGCGACAGCTGGGTCTTGCCAGTGCCTGGATTGTCTTCCAGGAGCACATGGCCTCCTGCGATCAGGGCGGTGACGCACAGGGCGATGGTATCCTCCTTGCCCAGCACCGCCTGGCCGACGTTGTCCACGATGGAGCGGAAGAGGTTGGCGAAGGTCGACACATCCACTGCGGCCTGGTTGTTGCCTGTGGCATGGCCTGAACGTCGCTGCTGCCTGGTCTCTGCTGCATGACCTCCTGCTTCGGTGGGAGGCTGTTGGTTCTGCCCGGTCTTGACTTCGTATCTGGGAGCTGAGGTGCGTTCCAGCTGAGGGTGACGGGATTGATCGGTGGCGTCGACGAGGTCAGGCCCTGCAGGAGCTGAGGAGGACCGGGAGAACAGGTCACGGACTGGCTGATGACCGGGGATAGTCCCGTCTTCCACCATGGTGCGGTCCGATGGGAGGGGTTCCGTCCCGGACTGCTGAGTCCTTTCCTGCCTGGCAGCTACAGGGATGCGACAGGGCCGGGTCCGGTCATCGCTCACCGCCGGAGTGGATTCCTGCTGCCCCAGACCGGCCATGAGGGCCTGGCGCTGTCGCTTGAGTACATCCAGTCGGTCGGCAGGGATCCGTCGGCTCTCGCTGCCCTCCTCGCGGGCGGCTTTGGGGGTACTCCTTCTGGTCGCGTCATCCGGGATGGTGCCGTCCTGCTGGATGGGTTCCTGTGCGCTTCGATCATCCATGGTCATTCATCCTTGTCTGCTGAGGGACCCCTGACGGGTGAGGGTCTTGTCGCTTGGTTTGTCGGCATCCTCGGGCAGGGTCAGCTCCTTGGTGGCGGCGGGCGAATGGCCTTCGGACCCCACTCCACGGATGCGAGCTACCGCCCGGAAGTTCAGCCTGGCACCAGGTTTGACTGATCCGGCGGGCAGGGTGATGACATCACTGACCTCCGGCTGACCACATGGCAGGGTCCAGGAAGCCTTGCCGGGGTCGAGGCCATCGATGCTCACCTGGATGTCTGCGCAGGGTCGGCCGTGTTCGGCACCAGGGTTCAGGACCAGCTTGACCTGGTCCTTGCCTTGGTACTCCAGAGTCTGGAATGCAGGCGGATCCGGATGTGACCAGGTGGCTCCAGAGGCTGAGGCCACAGGTCCTGATCCGGCCATATTGGCTGGGGTCACGCTCACTGCGCAGGTGCCTCCTGCCTCGTCATGACCCACATCGAAGACCGCCTTGGTGGAGGTGGCCGACCGCCATCGTGGCGAACCGCAGCCGGAACCCTCCCCGTGGACCGTATAGCCCTGGATGGGTGAGCCATGATTCTCCGGTGGACGCCAGGTGACGGTCAGGGTTTCCTTGCTGCCGCCGTCCACAGTCAGTGCCTGCACGCCTCCGGGAAGTGCGTCCGGCCTGGCTGCCGCCGGCGAGGAGGCGGGGGACCAGCCCACCTGGTTATGGGCTTGGACAGTGAAGGAGTAGTCATGGCCGTTGGCCAGCCCGTCGACTCGACAGGTAACGGCATTGCCGCAGGAGCGTTGTCCCGAGCCTGCCGATGAGGTGTAGGAGACTCGATACTCGTCCACCGGACTGCCGTTGGCTGCACCCGGCTCCCAGGCCAGGAGAACCGTTCCGTCGCCTGCCTGGGCGGCGCCCGCCAGCATTCTGGGGGCCTGCGGGCGGTCGATGATGCCCACGGTGATGGTGGCGCTGACCCGGCGTCCCGGGTCACGGCTGCCATCCTCGACCGTGGCCAGAATGGTGTTGGTGGAGGCGCCGATGTCACGATCGGCCTTGATGACGATCTTCCCGTCGCCCAGGTTGGTGGCTGTCAGACGTGAGGTGTCGTCGCTGACCAGGCCCACCAAGCGCAGCGGAGTGTCGGGGAAGGGGTTGAGGGCATCGTCGAATAGGTTCAGTTCCAGGCTCTGCCCGGCCTTGAGCCCCACATGACGTGAGGGGACCGAAGCCAGGGGCCGGGTGGTGGCGACGATGCGGAAGGCCAGGACCGTATGCACCTGGCCGGATGAACCGGTGATGGTTACCGGCAGGGTGGCCTTGGTGCCAGGCGTTGCGGTCTTGTCAGCGGACACGTTCAGCTGGCCCCGAGGACTCAGCTTGGCATGGATCGGCCCCTGGGGGTCCCCGGAAGAGAATGTGCTGTCTGCCGGGTCGCTTCCCTGGGGCCAACGGGTCATGGCAGGCAGGGAGATGGTCTGTGCCGGCTCCCCGGCGACCAGATCGATGACCGGTGCTGAGAGGACAGGCGGGGATGATCTGCCGCCTGTCACAGTGATGGGCAGGGTCAGCACCGACTCGTTGACGATGGCCTGGCTGCCTGGATCCCCATCACGGACGGCAAAGGTCAATGAGGCTGGACCGGCATAGTCCTTGGCGGCGGTGAACCTCAGGGTGTGCTCGTCCACATAGGGGTCGGACCCGTCGGACTTGGTGGCGGAAACGGACTGGCGGGAGGAGATCCGTGCGGTCTTGCCTGCACCCACCCTGACCTGATCGGCGATGTCGATGGTGATGCTCTGACCAGCCCGCACTTTGAGCGCGGGAGCGCGGGGTCTTAGGACAGGAGGGAATACCCCATAGGCGGGGACCTTCACAAAGGCCATTGAGGTGATCTTGTACCGGGTGTTGGTGACGGTGTAGGGCACGGCCCTGGCCTGGTCGGTCAGGTCGATGACCAGTTTGGAGGAGCCGGCCTCGCCTACGGTCCTGGCGTGGGCCTTGGCCTCAGGATGAATCCCCAAGCGCAGGTCATCGAGGGTGCCGGACGGGTTGCTGATGGAGTCGGCCAGATTGACTTCCACGCTGCGCTTGTCCACCGTATCCTCGGGAGCCACCTGGTAATCCTGGGCTATGGGCGGCTGGATGGGGGCTTGCGGATCAGAGACCACGGTCAGGGTAGCCTGGTCGCTCAGCCCTGCCGGGTTGTGAGCCCGGTAGACCAGATAGGAGGTGCCTGGCTGTGAGGGGGCGGTCAGCCGGATCATGTCGTCCTTTACGCTGGCTTGGTCCAGGCCCTGGCGCTCCAGGTGGGGGTCCAGACTCAAGAAGTTGTCGTCCCCAGAGATGTCGTTGAGCAGGACCGGCACGTCGGCCACGGTCCCGGGCCGCAGCCTGACCTTGTCGTCCCTGGCGAAGACTCCGGTCGCCGACGAGTCGGGGAAGACGCCGATGCGCACGTGCGCCTGGGCGCGCTGCCCCACCCAATCCTCCACGGCGTAGGTGAATTCGTCGGTGCCATGCGAGTCGGGATAGGCCTCATAGATCAGGTAGTCGGCCCCGGCTTTGACGATCCTGCCCATCCTGGGCGCCTGGTTGCCCAAACCGGACAGGGTGTCGCAGTCTCCGTCGGGGTCGATGCCGGTCAGGGGGACAGGGATGCGAACCTTGGTTCCGGCAGCCACCTGGGCCCGCAGATCCTTGGGTGTAGGCGCGGGCTTGCTGGCCGGGTCGGAGGCATGCACACGGAAGGTGATGGTGCCCGAGGCCGCGTTGCCCAGATCGTCCCTGACCGTATAGGTGGCCGGGAAGTCCCCGGTGCGCTCGCTGGCCTGGTATCTGACCGTATCCCCGGATACGAAAGCCAGGCCCGCAAAGACCCGCTGATCCGTAGTCAGCTGCTGGTCCAGGGTGACGCTGGTCCCGTCAGCGTGGGTGACCTTGTCCATGACCGAAACCGTGACCAGGCCCGATGAGCGAACCCCTACCGTCAGATTCGGGGCCTTGGGCGCTGAGGCTGCCCTGCTCAGGGAGGGGGGCTGCAGGACGATGGTTCCCTGAGCGCTGCCGCTGGCGTTGGCGACCGTGTAGGCGATGCTCAGCGGCCGTGTGGGGATTTTTCTGGCAGACAGGTAGACCCGGCGGTGGTCCACGATGCCGGCCTTGATGCCGGAGTCCGGATCCACCCGCACATCGGGCAGGGCCAGCACTCCGCCCATGGGATCCAGGTCGTTGTCGAGCGGATCGACGATGGCGGTCTGGTCGGCACCCAGCAGGGCTACATCGTTGACAGGAACCGGCAGCGCGGATCCGCCATGGTCGTGTTCAACCTCCAGCCTGACCAGCCCTTGGGTCTCCCGGTCACCCTGGGCCACCCGGTAGGGCACGTAATAGGTGCCCGGGTTGGCGGCGGTGGCAGTGAAGGAAAGGCTCTCGGCGTTGACCTTTACCTGGATTCCGTCGGGCTTGTCGACCCGGATCAGGCGGAGGGGCTGAGCGGCATTGGCGTGTACGCTCCTGCTCAGGTCCACGGTGGTCTCTCGGCCGGCAGTGGCCTGGCGAATGACCGGATCGACCAGTGGGGCCAAGGTGTTGACGGGTCTAATGGTGCAATAGATGAGTCCCTGACCGCTCATGACTCCGTCTGAAACAGTGACTTTGACTGCCAGCCGACCGGAGGTGGCCGATCCGGCACTCATGGTCAGCTGTCCGTCAGCCCTAGTGGACAGGGATATCCGATCCGAATTTACGGACTCGGCACCGGCCAGGGTCAGCGGGTCCCCGTCGGGATCCTCGAAGCCGGCCAGGGCGTTGACGGTGGTTGTGGCTCCCTGCTCCACCTCGTACTCGGGAGGGGTATCGTTCTGGACCGGTGCCTGATCGCCTCGGTCCATCTTGGCCGGGGCAATGTTGAGGTCGATGCCAGCCGAGGAGACCTGGCCGCGTCCGTCGGTGATGGAGTAGTTGATCCGGGCCCGGCCGACAGGTGCGTCGCTGGCATCCACCTGCAGGTAGCGGCCGTTCATGACCGGGGTCAGGCGAAGGTTGCCTTGTGAGGTGCGTGCATCCTCGATTCGCAGAACCGAGCAGTCGGTCTGGTGATCGTTGCGCAGAGGATCCAGCAGGGCTCTGGATCCGGCTCGAATGCCCAGACTGTCGTCCTCGGCCTGGATGGGTTGGGATCCTGATCGACAGGTGGCTGCGAACCGCTGACGATTGTCGGCCGAGTCCTGACGCTGATCGGTCCTGTCCGTGTGTTTGACCTCCATGGTCTGCCACTGTGGCCGAATCACCTTGGTGGAGGTTCGGGGATTCCAGACATCGCCGGTCAGTACGTCGTTGAGGATGACCCTCCGGTGATTGGCCCGGAAGACCAGATCCGAGGTGGGGTTGATGGCCTCCAGGGTGGAGGCACGCGGCTGCGGCGACCGAACCTGCGGCATGGCTGTCCCTGTTGCGCAAAGTCGCAGGAAATTGTTTCCAGAGGAGGCCCAGGCCGTCCAAAGGCATCCGCCAGAGGAGACCGGTTGGGCAGGTTGGCCGCTGCCGCCGGTGTCTACAGTCTCAACCTTATTTCTGGGGTGATCCAGATCAACCAGGTGGACGCTTTCCTGATCGGTCAGGCCCACCCAGGGCCCCTGGCGGTCCATATCCACTGGCGTGGACTGGAGCTGCAGGTCTCCCCGGTGCGGTATCCGGATGGATCCCTGGGGCCAGTAAAGCCGGTCGCCAGCCAAGAGGACGGGCCTTCCGTCGATGACGCTGAAGGCAGTGGCCCGGACGGAGGTGTGGTTTGTCAGGGAGTCCAGTTCACGGTGGGCCCGGGAGTCCGGTCCGTCGATCCTCAACACGACCCCGTCCGAGGGCCGGTAAGCGTAGACGGCTCCGGAGGCATCCACAGTGACGGCGGCCCCGGAGCCCAGGGTCAGCACAGGGTCTCGGCGCTGCGGATCCAGATCTCCCGGCGAAGCGGCCCGGCCCAGCCAGATTTTGCCGGTCCGTGCCTGGAAGAGAGTCAGGGTGGGCCCGTTGACCATCCGCTGGACCCTGGCATCCGAACGGGTGGTGTCCCCCAGGGTGGCGGTGGAGGCCGCTATGGGAGCCATGCCTCCCTCACGGCCTAAGATGACTGCATATCCGCTCTGGGCCAGGTCGAAGTGGTCGGTGCCCGTCGACAGGGCCACGTCCGCCTCTCCGATGTCGGGTTTGAACCGGGCGACCTTGCGTTCATTTTGGGAGGTGATCCAGATGCTGCCGTCATCCACCTGAACGGCACGGCGGTCCACCCCATGCATGAACAGGGCTCCGAGGATGAGCAGGACCAGCGCCGTCAGCGTGACGGCCAGGATGACGGCAGGATTCTTGGCGCGGACGGCCAGAGCATGCCGCAGACGCAGCCCAGCCCGGCGCATCCGCAGGAATCGTCCCTGCAAGTCCATAATCCCCTGGGTTCCTTCCTGTCCTGCCACACAGGCTTAGCCTATTAAACTCGTCCCAGACCGCCGTCAATGCCCTCTCTGACGACTGATTTTAGCTGGTTTGCAAGGTCATGGCGGTCTGTGAAAGTCGGGGTGGTCGAATGTGAAAATCCATCCACCGAGGATTTACTGAACGGCGCAGATGATGGTCGGTTCCTGGGACATGCTCCGGTCGGCGCGCACCAGGGTGACACTGATGCAGGTCTGGCCTCCCTGCGGATTGTCGATGCTGGCTGTCGGCTGTCGGGTCTGCACGCTGCGGCCACGGTCGCCGCTGCCACCTTGGTCCAGGGGATGCCAAACATAACTGTCTCCCGGTTTGGGGTCAGGATTGGCCCAAGCGAAAACTGCCGTGGTGCCCTGGTAGCGGCCCTGACCCTGGGTGGGCGAGGGAACTGAGCCCTCCTGCAGGTCATGAGGGTCGCTCGAATCCGTCGGGTCCGGGGACTGCGCCTGCTGGGTTTGGACCGGGGAGGAACCTGCAGTCGGCTGTGAACCTCGCTCGGATCCATTCGGCAGGCCGACAACCAAGGCCCAGACCAAGGCAACGGCCAGGACGGCAGCGAGGATCAGCGCCAGGAGAATCACACGGCGGCGGCCGGCAGGAAACCGCCTGGCTTGGCTGCCTGCATGGTTGGCCTCCGCCTCTCTGCCCGGTTGCAGACGCGATTCGGAGCTGACCCCGGTCCCGGTTCGGGCGTGCGGGCGTGCAGCCGTCTTCGGATAGGGGGCGATTCCCTCGCCGATGAAGGGCGTCGCATGGCCGTAGAGCTGCTGTTGGACCTCCTGCAGGGCGCGGCCGAACTCCAGTGCTGAGTAGTAGCGGTCGTCCCGGTCATGGGCCATGGCCTTCTCCAGAACCGCAGCCAGCATAGGAGAGCACTCACCCATGTGCAGAACCGGGGTCTCCGCTGTCAGGATCAGCTGTGCCAGGTGATCCTCATCCCGGGCCCGGTAGGCGTACTCGTAGGGGGAGCGGCCGGCCAGCATGCCAAAGAGCGAGGCACCCAGGGAGTAGATGTCGCTGGCCTCCGATCCTCCCGAGCGGTTGGCCAGGATCTCCGGGGCTGCCCAGGGTATGGAAAGCCCGCCCGCCCGTTCGCCTCCATAGATGCCCGAGGAGATGCCGAAGTCGGCCAGGACGGGCAGGCCCTGATCGGTGATCAGAAAGTTGCTGGGTTTGACGTCCCGGTGCAGGATTCCGCGTTCATGGGCGCAGTAGAGGGCCGAAGCCATGCGCACTCCCAGGTCCAGCACGCCTTCCTGGTCCATGCCTCCCTTGAGCATGATGGCCTTGCAGCTGCCGCCCGGAGCGTATTCGAGCACCAGACAATCCCGTCCGTCATCGCTGACCAGCGCCTGGTAAATGCTCAGGATGCAGGGGTGGGTGGAGAGCTTGGCCAAGGTCTTGGCCTCCCGCAGAAAGAGCTGATGGGTCTGCCGGTCCATGCTGCCTTGGAGGGCCACCTTGACCGCCACAGGTCGGTTGAGCCCCTCCTGCTCGTACAGGTAGACGGCGGCGGTGCCCCCCAGGTCCAAGGGACGAATAAGCCGCAGCCCGGGCAGCGCTGGCGCATCGTCCATGGCTGGAACCGCACCTGGGCGCTGGGGCTGGGAACCATTCTGCTGCAAGGGACATCACCTCCTAAGGACTGCCTGGAAACTGCTATCCACGATAACAGCACATCATTCCCGATCAGGCATCGATTGAACTTCCTGCGGACGGTTCCGGACCAGCAGGATCCGGAGCCTGTAGATGGACCATGCCGGACCCTATTCTTGTAGCTATGAGCAAGCAGCCACCGGTGGATCCGCAAGAGGCCATGGAACCGGTCCGCGCCCTTATCGGCGATCGGCTCCAGAACGAGGAGGGTCGGCCCACTCGGGCCCTGGTGGTGGCTGGTCCTCCCCGCAGCGGCAAGACCAGGCTGGCTACCCGGGCTCTGCTGGCCGGTATGGAGCAGTTTGGCGATGGTGCCAGCATGGCCGTATCTGGTCGGACCGCGGCCGACCAGGTCAGCCGTCAGGTCATTCTGGAGCGGGGCAGGTCCGACCGCACCCGGCCTGTGGGCACCCTGCAGGCTCTGGCCTTCCGTCTGCTGACACGGTCCCGGCTGGCCCAGGGGGGCCACGATCCGCTCCTGCCCAGACTGCTCAATGGTGCCGAGGAGGATGCCCTGCTCAGGCAGGTCATGACCGTCCATCTGGAGCATGTACAGGCCGGGGACGACTGTGCGGTCTGCCGACTCCTGGAACGCTACTTCCGCAACGGGGCGGGCTGGTCCTCCGTCCTGGTCGGCGACGATCAAGGGCGAGTCGTAGGGGTCGCGGACAGATTCATCGCCCAGCTGCGGGACGTGTTCGCCCGCATGACGGAATTGGGCCTGGACAGGGGTGACCGGGATCAGCTCCTGGACGCTTTGGCCGTCCAACCCATGGATCCCGACCGCCGCGACCGGTTGGGCCTGCAGTGGCGGCTGGCCTTCGCCCTGGAGGACGAATACCGCCAGAGCATCACCGAGAGCTATCCGGACGAATTCCGTCTGGACCCTTCCATGCTCATGGTCGAAGCCTCCCGCAGCCTGGACGGTCTGGCCGATGACGACCTGCCTGACCTGCTTGTCGTGGACGACTGGCAGGACATCACCCTGGCCGGGATGGGCCTGTTGCAGGGCTTGAACCAGGCTGGCTGCCGGCTCCTTCTGGTAGGCAATCCCGACCAGTCGGTCCAGTCCTTCCGTGGTTCCTACCCGGAATTTCTGGCCACTCGCCTGACGGCCCTGTCCAAGCCCATGCCAGGCGCTGCCGCCCCCCTGCTGGCCCAGGACTTCGCCTGCCTGGGCGCTGCCACCGTGACCCTGAAACCCCGGAGAATGGTGGTTCCAGAAGCAGCTGCAGAGCATGCCGAAAGCCTCCATGATTCCGACCCGGCGGCTCCGGGTTCCTACGCCGATCTAGTGGCTGCCAGGGTCAGCCTGGGCATCGCCGGTGTTGAGGAGAACGACACCCCTCTGCCCGACAGACCCGGCAAGCTGCCCGCCTGGCCCGGCGCCGGCCCGGTGGCGCCCCTGACCGATGGCGACAGTCTTATTCACGACGGCAGCGTGCAGACCAGGCTCTTCCACACCCCTGACCAGGAGGACGATGACCTGGTTTGGCAGATCAAGCATGAGTTTCTGGCCAACGAGCGTGACTGGAACGACATGGCCGTCATCGCCCACGACAACATGACCCTGCGCACCCTGGGCCGCAAGCTGCGCGTCCAGGGCGTGCCGGTGCGCTTCTCCTCGGTGACCCGTCCGCTCAGCCAGGAGCCCGCCATCCAGGGTCTCTTCGCCCTGGTCGAGCTGGCCCAATCGGTGCTGGACCCTGGCACCGCCGGAAGCGACCCGGACGATCCTGCCCAGGTGGCCGCCTGGATCCGTTCGCGCCTGCGCACCCTGATGGCTGGCCCGCTCTTCCGGGTTCCCGCCACCGCCGCTCGTGCAGAGCGTCCCGTCAGGATGGAACGCCTGGAGTCCATCATGGAGACCATGGCCGCCTTGGCCCCCTTGTCCGGCCAACAGGGGAGCGATCCGGACTCATCAGGCTCCTTGGACGACCTGCCGCTCCTAGGACAGGCCTGGCAGACCTGGGTCGAGGACCTGGCCGAGCGGCGGGCTCAAAGGGCCCGTTCATCCGGCATCAGTGTCGATGACTCCCTGTTGACCAGGCACGATTCCGTCGAGCCAGGGGGCGGGTCTGGCTCCTTCTCCACCGCCTCGGCCCCGGACCAGCCGGTGGATCTGGGAGACCGGGGTGCTCAACAGCCAGCCATCCTGTCGGTTCAGGCCCTGGAGACCCTGCTGGTTCTGGATCCGGATGACCGATCCTCGGGAATCATTCTGGAGGCCATGACCGCCATCGCCGGAGGCCGCCGTGAGGATCCTGACGTACAAGCCCTGGACAAGGCCCTGCAGGTTCTGCGCCTGACGGCCACCCGCATCAGCGCCCTGGAGGACCGTCAGCCCCAATACGTGCTCTGGGAGGCCTGGCGGAGCCTGAACCTGGCCGACGACTGGCAGCGGCGGGCCCTGATGGCCACCCAGGAGGGGGAGGAGGCCAACGACCGTCTGGACGCGCTCATGCGGCTCTTCCAGTACGCGGCTGGCTCCCGTCGTTTCCCCACGGTCGAGGCTTTCATGGATCAGGTGCGCACCATGCAGATCGAGGCCGATTCCCTGGCGCGGATCGGGCCCATCGAGCACGCCGTCACCCTGACCACACCAGCCGGTGCCGCCGCCCTGGCCACCGACTGGCCCCTGGTCTGGCTGCCCGCCATCCAGGACGGGGTCTGGCCCAATCTGATCCCCCGCGACACCATGTTCGGGGCCGAGGAGCTGGCCGATCTGGTCCTGCACGACCGCATCGGCGACCCCCTGGCGGACACGCTCAGCCACGATCCGGCCCTGCGCTCCATCCTCTACGCCGAGAAGAAGGGTTTCCTTGAGGCGCTGACCCGAGCCCAGACCCAGGTGCGCATCAGTGCGGTCTGGAACGATGACCTGGTCCCCTCGGACTTCCTCTACGGCTATCTGCCTGAACGTTATCCGCGCACCGCCGACATGAGTCAGGCCGAGTTCAGCATGGTCGGTGCTGGTTCAGGCGGCAGTGAGCGCTACGGGGGGCTGGAGGTGTCTGCTAGGGGCCTGACGGCGGCCGCCCGGTCCATCCTGGCAGTCCAGGCGCTGCTTCCGGAAGATCAAATTGACCGTGACCGCGTGGACGATGCCGTGCAAGCCCTGCGGCTGCTGGCTGACCAGGGCCAGGATTCGGCCGATCCCAGGCATTGGCCCTTCCTCTATGACTATGGCCAGGATGGCGCTGCTGAGCCGACCTCGGAGGAAGAAGTTCATACTGCACAGGCCCCCGAGTCAAGGGCCATGGGCGCCGCCACAGGTGTCGCATCGGTTACTGAAAGGGACCATGCCCCTCGTTCTGCACATGCTTCCGTCAATCAAACCGGGCAGGCGGATCAAACACAAAACCGTGACCAGGGCCGTGAGCACCGCCATGAACACCGGTCCGACCGCCAGGTGGTCCTCCTTTCGCCTTCAGCGGTCGATGCCATCTGGAACTGCCCCCTGGAGTGGGCCCTGGGTGACCAGTTCTCCGGCCCTTCCCCATCAAGGGTGCCTACGGAGTTTGGCTCGCTGATTCACAAGGTGGCCAGCGAGGGCACAGCCAAGGGTCTGGACCGTCCCGGCCAGGGTGATCCGGACGCCCGCCAGCAGCAGGTGCGGGATGCGCTCCTGGACATCTACCAGGAACTGGCCCCTCAGGAACAGCGCCTGCGGGATCCCGACGAACTCTATGACCAGCGCGGCCGCAGGAGCCGGGTGGAGTCCATCCTGGACAACCTGGCCTCTTATTTCGTCCGCTCCTCGGATTCCGAATACGGTCTGGGGGGCAAGAGCCCGGTCCCGGTCGGCGATCTGCTGGGGGTCCAGAGCGAGCGCTCCTTCGACGTCAGCCTGTCCGTGGAGGACCTGGTCCCACTTTGGAAGGCAACCTTCCCTGACAGGCCTTTGGATGCCGATGGGCTCTTCGTCCTGATGTCCGGCCTGGTCGACGGCTTCCCGGCAGCCCTGGATGCCATGACGACGGTCAGGCTGACCGGCCGCATCGACCGTCTGGAGGTCAGGTCCCTGCCCGAGGGCATCCGTCTGCGGCTGGTGGACTACAAGACCGGCAGAGTCCCCTATACCCAGGGGCAGCTCTTCAACGACCTGCAGCTGGTCTGCTATCAGCTGGGACTGGCCTTCCCGCCCACGCCCGGCAGCAGCCCGGAGGTGGGGGCGGCCTGGAGCTCGCCCCAGGCCCCCGATCTGGAGAGGACCGAGGGGATGAAGCTGAGCCAGTCCCTGCTCCTGCAGCTGCAGGCCCCGCCCAAGGATGCGCAAACGGGGCTGCGCCGGGAGGAGATGGCCTACCAACCGCCACTGTTCGAGCGTGACAGGCTGGTCACCATCGCTCAGCCCAGAACCGGCATGCCCTCCCCGCTCAAGTCCAAGGCCGAACCCACGGACCTGCCTGATCAGGTGCCGCCTGGGGTGGATGCGGACCTGTGGGCCATGGTTCGAGCAGCCAGGGTCTCCTCCCAGGCTGTATGGGGGCTGACCATGATAGCCAGGGTCTTCTTCGCTGCCGGGGTCAAGCTGACGGCTGGCCGGGATGACGCGGTCTTCGACCCTGCCCGTTGCCATCGGGCCGGCAATGGACAGGAATGTCAGGCATGGCAACTGGTGGCGCCCAATCTACTGGAGGATCAGGAATGAAGCAGACTGCCGAACAGTCCGCCATCGTCGATGCGGATGTCAATCAGGACCTTCTGGTGGTGGCTGGCGCCGGCTCGGGCAAGACCATGACCATGACCAGCCGGATCATCGCCCTGATCCGTCGGGGAGTGCCCTCCGAGCAGATTCTGGGATTGACCTTCACCCGCAAGGCCGCATCCGAACTCCAGTCCAGGGTGGGGGCGGCGGTCATCCGACGCGACCAGGGCAGAGGCGCCTCGGCCGTGGATCCCGAACGCAATTTTCTCAAGCCGACCGTGTCCACCTATGACGCCTTCTTCCAGTCCATCGTGCGCCAGTACGGCCTGCTGGTGGGCATGGATCAGGACACCCGTCCCCTGAGTTCGGCGGGAGCCTACCAGCTGGCCTCCCAGGTGGTCGCCGACCATCTGGATCTGATCTTTCCCGCTGGCTCCTCGGCACAGGATGGCGAATCCGACGACCTGGGCTCTGCGACCTTCTCGACGACCGTCAACCAGGTCCTGGGGCTGACCGGGGCAGTGCCCACCTCCATGATCAGCAGCGACTGCCCTGATTTCGACCAGGCTGTGGAACGGATCCGTGCCTGGGACCGCGCCTTTGTGGATCGCGCGGATCAGCTGATCGGCGACCAGCCCGTGCCGGACACCGAGCCCAGAGCCGGTAAGACGCCACCCAAGCGGAGCAAGAAGGAGACCGACGAGCACTATCAAGGCAAAATCGAGGCTTTTCGAGACACCAGGCAGAGCATTCGCCTTTACCGGGTGGACGCCATGCGGCGGGCCGTTCTGACACGAGAGAAGCTGCTGACCCTGGTCCAGGACTACCAGCGTGCCAAGCGTCAGGCCAACATGGCCGAGTTCGGCGACTTCACCCTGGCCGCCTTCCAGCTGGTCGAGCGTTTCCCCTCCATCAGCGCCCAGCTGCGTCGCCGCTACAGCCACGTTTTTCTGGACGAATACCAGGATACCTCCACCACCCAGGCTCTGCTTCTAGCGGCCATCTTCCATCCGCAAAATCGGCAGGAGGATCAGGGGAGTGCGGACCAGGCTCCCGGCAGATCCGCCGTGACCGCCGTGGGTGATCCCTTCCAGTCCATCTATGCCTGGCGTGGTGCCAGTCCCGGGGCCTTCCGCACCTTCCAGGCCCAGTTCGGCATGTTGGCCGACCGACCCGCCTCCGACAATGGTCCCTTGTCTGGAGTGACGGCCTTTGGGCGCTCGCAGGACCAGGACCCGATGACCCTGTCACGCACCTTCCGTAACTCCAGCTGGGTGCTCAAGGCCGCCAACCAGCTGACCGTCCCCCTGCGCCATCGAGGCCAGGAGAGCCGGTCCGAAGCAGAACTGCGCGAGGTGGACGTGGCCAGGCTCCGTCCCCGTGAGGATGCCGACCCGGGTACCGTGGGCCTCCTGGGCTACAGCACCGGCGGCCAGGAGATCGATGGGGTGGTCAGGTTCGCCCTCAGGGCACGCGAACTCTATGGCAATCAGGGCGAAGCGCCGCACGTGGCTGTTCTCTTCCGCTCCAAGGCCGCCCTGCCCAGGTACCGCGAGGCCATGGAGGCTGCAGGGCTGAGCTGCCAGGTCGTCGGGTACTCCTCCCTCTTTGATCGACCCGAGGTCATGGATCTGCGGGCCCTGCTCTCCCTGGTCTGCGACCACACCGACAGCGATTCCCTAATGCGTCTGCTGGCCTCGGCCCGGTTCGGCATGGACGCGGCCGATCTGAGCGCTCTGGCCTCCCTGGCCGCCAAGGTCAACGAGGACAGCCAGTACCGGGCCTTGGTCCGTGCCGGCCTGGTCGAGTCCGACCCCGATCCGCGCCGCCGTCGTGAGGATCTGCACCGTTACCGTGACCAGGTTCCCAACGATGTCTTCCTGGTGGATCTGCTCCTGCGCGACGATCTGCCAGACCTCTTGAAGGGCTCAGGCCTATCCGCCAGGGGGCGGGTCCTGGCCGCCGAGGCCGCCAGGGTCATCTGCCAGGTCCAGGCCGAGTCCTCGGCCCCCCTGCGCCAGGTGGTCATCGCCGCCATCCGTGCCTTGGATCTGGACGTGGACCTGGTCTTGTCTCGTTCCCTGGCCAATCCCCAACGTCCTCTGGAGCCCAGCCAGGCCAAGGTGGGCATCCAAGCTCTGCTGGATCAGGTTGATGTCTACCTGTCCGAACTGCCCCAGGGTCTGGGGCCCAGCCTGCGCGGGTTCGTCTCCTGGCTGTCTTCCTTGGACCAGAGTCCCGAAATGCCCACTGACGGGGACGACCGGCAGGCCGATGTGGCCCTGATGACCGTCCACCAGGCCAAGGGTCTGGAGTGGGACGCTGTGGCGGTGGTCGGGCTCAAGCGTGGAGCCTTCCCCAGCAGCCAGGGCGACCGGCTCACGGTCAAGCCCGCCTCGGATCAGCCGGTGGTCCAATCCCCGGATGGCCCGGTCTACCAGTACAACTGCACGGCCCGTACCTGGCTGGTCGATCCCGAGTCCGTGCCGGTGCCGGTGCGGGCTGATGCCATGATTCTGCCCCGGTTTCCTCACGATGCCCAACTGGGAGCTGACCCTGAAGACCTGCTGGGTCGGCTTGACCTTGCGGACCTGGAGGAGGAGGCCATGGGCCTGTCTCGGGAGAGCGGGCTGGACGACCAGGCACGCCCGGTCCGGGCCGATGGTATAGCCCCCTCTCAGCGCGAACAGTACGGCCGTCGGCTGCTGGACGACGAGCGGCGGCTGATCTATGTGGCGGCGACCAGGGCCCGACATGACCTGCTGCTGACCTTCAGCCAGGATTCCCAGGCGGAGTCTGCGGCCCTGAACACACCGGCTCCGGACCCGGATAAGGCCTCCAACTTCTGGACCGAACTGGTGGAGCTCTTCCAGGAAGAGCCCGATGCGGTCAAGCTGGAGCAGGCAGAGGATGCCCAGGAGGGCGAACCGACGCCGCCCTTGGGACTCTTTGTCGGTGAGAACGCCCAGTCCTACCGCCAGGCCATTGTCGACCGCGCGCTGGAGCAGGTGGATCAGGTCGCCGCCCGCGACGGCGAACGGGATCAGGCGCTCTGGCCTCCGGTGCTGAGTGCGCGCACACGCCAAGCCCTGGACCGCTCGGCCGCCTGGGTGCGCGCCGGGGAACTGGGCGACCCCGCAGTTGATAAGGAGGGCGATGACGGGCTCTACGCCAATGCGGTCCGCGTCCTGCAGGTCAGCACCGGCCGCCTGGGGGTAGCTGACGACCAGCTGCTCACGGACCTGGATCTGCTGCGGCGCACCGGCCGTCGGATCCTGGGGCATGGGGCTCGCAGCGTCACCGCCATCCAGGCCGGCTCGGCAGGGGGCGACCCCAAGATGGAGAGGGATTACTGGCAGGGGCTGGTCAGACCCATACCCCAGGTGGCCTCCCCGCAGGCCGAGGCGGGCACCCGCTTCCACGACTGGGCCAGGCGCTTCATCCTGCCCGATATCTCCGCCCCTGAAGGACTGGTGGACCTGCCCGATCAGGCGGAATCGCCGAATTTGCTCGATGGTCCACTGGGTCCCGGGGCCATGGCCGAGCGGGCCCGCATGCTGGCCGAGCTTGACCAGGAGCGGGAGTCCCTGGATTCCCAGGCCGATCCCGTGCAGGCCCGTCTGCTGACCTGGGAGCAGCGGCTGGCCGAGTCTGACTGGGCCCAGCGCACCCCCGTCTGGGTGGAACGGCCCATCGTGGCGGTGCTGGCAGGCCAAATCGTCAAGGGCAAGCTGGATGCCGTCTTCGCAGGTGGACTGGACCCTGATCGCCCGGATCTGCGCTACACCATCGTGGACTGGAAGACCGGTGCCCGACCGCACGGTGAGGGGTCGACCAACCGCCGTCTGGTCCAGCTGGACTTCTACCGGCTGCTCCTGTCACGCTTGCAGGGTATCGGCCTGTCGACCATCGACGCCTGCCTTTATTATGTAAGCGAAGACCGGCCCCAGGATCGACTCATCAGGGCCCGTGCCAGGACCGAAGAAGAAATTCTCGCATCCCTGGCCGAGGGCATACCAGAGCAGTCGGACGAGGACTGAGTCTGCGGCAGACCCCGCCAGATAAGGCGATGGGTGCCGCGCATCAGCAATCATGAACAGCAGGCGATCGGCAGACGGCCAAGTGCCGTCGTTGGGCCGGGCACGCCCGAATGGAGCAATGAGACAGATGACTACGTCCAGTATTCACGACCAGGCCTCCCGGCGGAGGGGGAGCGTGGAAATACGACCCATGGTCTGGGCGGATATGCCCGACTTGGTGGGGACTTTCGACGCTACTTGGAAGGTGCAGGAGGATCCCGAGGGCACCGTGTCCCGGCTGAGCGCCGCCCACTTCATCCTGCACTACCTGGTAGGTACCACCAGGGCCCGGATAGCTGTCGATGGGCAGGACTTTCTGGGGGTGACCCTGCTGGCCGAGGGGCGTGGCGAACTGTGCTTCCCCCAGGCCCAAGAGGAGCTGGAGCGAGTGGACCAACAGCTGTCTGCCACAACCTTGGGCGCCCAGACCCTGGACCGGGCCCGCCAGTGGCAGCAAACCGAGGTCAAGCTGGAAAAGCAGTGCGATCTGGCTGTCCCACCCCAGGCTGAGCTGAGGCTCTTCCTGGTCTCCAGCCGTGCCCGGGGACGCGGTGTGGGCGGCGCCCTGTGGCGGGACACCCTGGAGCATCTGGACCAGGCGGGTATCGAGCGCTTCTACCTGCATACGGATTCCTCCTGCGACGTGGGCTTCTACGACCACAAGGGCATGGAGCGGTTGGCCGAGCTCAAGGGGCGGGACCATGCGGCCTTCGCCGGGCGTGACCCCTCCGACGACCCGCAGTTCTTCGAGGGGATCGACGACATCTTCATCTACGGAGGCCGTGTGAGCGACCAGCTGGGCAAGGACGGTGACCGTGGCGGCCGCTAAATCCCCATTCCTGCGCCTGTTCACCTACCCGGGCGCCGCCGGCTTCTGCCTGTCGGCCGTTCTGGCCCGCCTGCCCCTGGGCATGATGGGTCTGGGCATTGTACTGGCCCTGAACAACATCTATGACAACTGGACCTCGGCCGGTCTGATGAGTGCCGTCTACACGCTCTGCGCGGCCCTGGTCACCCCCTTCTACGCCCGCTTGTTCGACCGGTTCGGCCAGCGTCGGGTCGGGGTGACCGCCCTGATTGTGCAGGCTCTGGCCATCCTGGGATTCGCCGTGGGGGCCATGCGCCGGGTTCCCCTGGGAGTGCTGTTCGTGCTGGCGGCCCTGATGGGCCTGACCCAGTTCGCCTTCGGAGCCCTGGTGCGCACCCGCTGGGCCTGGGTGCTGCGCGAGGACAAGACCAATCTGCTCAACACCGCCTACGCCCTGGAGTCGGGACTGGACGAGTGCGTCTTCATCCTGGGACCCATCCTCTCCGCCTACCTGGCCACCTCGGTCAGCCCGGTCTCCCAGCTCTACCTGCCTGCCCTGGCCCTGCTGGTCGGCGGACTGACCTTCTTCGCCATGCGTTCCACCGAGCCACCGGCCGTCGTTCGCATGGAGACCGTCGATCAGTCGGCAGCGGATCACTCCCCGGTGGATGCCCACGGAACCGTTCTGCCGAGCGATACTGACGGCCACCAGGGATCGCGCTCGGCCCTGGTCTACCCGGGCATCCTCCTGCTGGTCGTCATTTTCGTCGTCTTCAACATGAGCTTTTCTGCTGTTGACGTCTCGGTGACCGCCCTGACCAAGTCCATGGGTCGCGAGGGTGCCGTGGGCCTGCAGCTGGCCCTGTTCGCCCTAGGGTCCCTGTGCGGGGCGCTGATCTTCGGTTCGGTCAGGCTCAAAGGATCCCGCTGGCGCTATCTGGCGACCTTCCTGGTGCTGCTGACCCTGGGCTACGTGGTCTTCCGCCTGGTCATGGACAACCTGGTCCTGCTGGGTCTGGCCGAGGTGTTGACCGGCCTGTGCGTCTCGCCCATCTTCGCTACCGGCAACCTGATTGTGCGCGAGAATGTGGATGCCCGCGCCCTGACCGAGGGGCTCTCCTGGCTGTCCACCGGCGGCTCCATCGGCACCTCCCTGGGATCCACCCTGGCCGGAGTCGCCCTGGATCAGTTCGGGCCCCATGGCGGCATGACCATTCCTGCGGTGGTCACCTGCTGCGCGGTCCCTCTGGCCCTGCTGGGCTGGGCCAGGAGCCGCAGGAGGGGTATGGTCGAGAAAAAGACCGAAAATACACAGTGAAATGAAATAAACAGTTAAGAAGGAGGCAGCCGATGATCCGCGTATCGGTGCTGGGCGCAGGCGGACGCATGGGAACCGAGGTGGTGCGTGCTCTCAAGGACGCGCAGGATATGCAGACGGCCCTGCTGCTGGGCCCGGACGATGATCCGTCGTCCATCAATCCGAGCAACACGGATGTGGCGGTCGACTTCACCAGCCCCGATGCCGTCCTGGCCAATACCCTGACCCTGATAGAGCAGGGGGTCCACTCGGTCATCGGGACCACCGGCTGGACCAAGGAGCGTCTGGACCAGGTCAGGCAGGCCTTGGACGGGCATCCTGGGCTCAGTGTCTTCATCGCTCCCAACTTCGCCATCTCCGCAGTGCTGGCCGACCGGTTCGCAGCCATGGCTGCCCGCTACTTCGAGTCGGCCGAGGTGGTCGAGATGCACCATCCCGACAAGGTCGACGCGCCTTCTGGCACGGCTCTGGGAACAGCTGCCGCCATCGCTGAAGCCCGTCGCCAGGCTGGCATGGGTCCCATGCCCGACGCGACCCAGCAGGCTGATGCTTCTAGGGGCCGGGTGGTTGACGGTGTCCATGTCCATGCCGTCCGGCTGCGGGGCCTGAACGCCCACGAGGAGATCCTTATGGGCAACCCCGGCGAGCAGCTGACCATCCGCGCGGACAGCTTCGAGCGTGTCTCCTTCATGCCCGGAGTCCTCCTGGCCGTGCGCCGTGCCGGGAGCATTCCCGGGTTGACCGTGGGCCTGGACCACTACCTGTTCTGATATCCGCAAGAGCGTCCCCTTCAGCAAGTAGCGTGAAGATATGACTGAGACTGGTGCCCATCTGCTTCCTCCTGCCCCGTTTGGCCGGGTGATCCCCGCCATGATCACGCCCATGAACAAGGACGGATCCGTTGATTACGAGGCTGCCGCCAATCTGGCCCGGACCCTGGTGGCCGATGGGGCCGACGGCATCCTGGTCAACGGCACAACAGGTGAATCTCCCGTCACCCATATGGAGGAGAAGGTCAACCTGGTCAGAGCCGTCAAGGATGCCGTCGATGTGCCCGTCATCTCCGGAGCGGGCTCCAACGACACGGCGCACACGGTACGCATGGTGGAGATGACCCAGGAGGCTGGGGCCGATGCCCTGCTGGTGGTCATGCCTTACTATTCGCGGCCCTCCCAGGATGGGGTGGTGGCCCACTTCCGTTCGGTCTGCCAGTCGGCTCAGCGACCGATCATTCTCTACGATGTGCCTGGACGGACCGGACTGCACGTGGAGCTGGACACCTACCGGCGGCTGGCCGAGCTGGACGGGGTAACAGCCGTCAAGGATGCCACAGGCGACCTGGCCTCCATGCCCCGCAAGCGCCAAGAGACTGGCCTGACCTGGTATTCAGGTGACGACGGCCTCTATCTGCCCTTCCTGGCCCTGGGCGCGGTCGGCATCATTTCGGTGATCGCCCATGTGGCCTCCGGACCTATGAAGCGCCTGGCCGATGAATTCGATGCCGGTGACCTGGATGGCGCAAGGAATTTGGCCGCACGTCTGGATCCGCTGGTTCAGGCTCTGAATGGCCAGGGTCAGCAGGCCGTCATGGCCAAGGCTGCTCTGAAGGCGGCCGGAAGACTGGATCAGACCGCCATGAGGCTGCCCAATCTGAGTCCCGATGAGGATCAGATGGCTCTTGCCCGTAAGGGCATGAAGGCTGCCGGACTGATCTGAATTACTCCTAAAAGCAATAGCGCTATTGCCTCTTCTCCAGCCACGTCCACCGGGTACAGCAGGTGGGAGCAAACCGTTGCTGGTTGTTGGCCGCCCCCGCCGGCTGTTAAGGCAAAGGGGGTCTGTGCCGGGGAGGTTCAGCAGTGTTTGGCTTGAAGGTTGTGGGTAAGAGTCTTTCAATAGGGATTGAATTATTGCAAAGCTGAGGCTTTTGGGTGACCTTATGCAACAAGGTGGTTATTTGGTTTCCCACTTTTCGATGATGCTGGGTAAATAGAACGGCATCCTGCCGGTTTCGAAGAGGTTGAAATTCGTTTCCCGCAGAATCCGATCCGTGGTCAAAGCCGAGGTCGATGCCTTAAAGCCTCAGGTCTATAATCAGAATAAAGGTGGTGTCGGGTGGAAGACGTCGTTGTCTGAGGCCCTTGGTTATTTGCAGCCTTTCTCGCCGTTAGCAGGGTTCTTGGGTTCCGTGCTTGCGCAGGTGCAGGGCGAAGGGTGAGTGGTGGTGATGTCTGTGTCCAACGGGGTGTCGGATGGCGCTGAGGATCGGGTTGATGCGTTTGTCCTGTCGTCGATCATGTCGCGTGTGGTCGGGAGCATCCCGCATGCTCAGCCCGGTGCCCGAGAGTTCTCCCTGGGCGGGGTTCTGTGGAAGACAGTGCTGTACGCATTGACCTATGTGGCCGCGTTCGCCTGCGGCTGGTTCCTCCTGTTTGACCAGAACCAGGATTGGGTGCGCATGTGGGTAGGCCAAGGGTTGCTGCTTGCTGTGCTTTCCGGACTTGCTGTGGTTGTCCTGTTGGGTCGGTATGAGGATGGGAAGGAGCGTCCGGGGCCTTGGTTTGTGGTGTTGTCGCTTCCGTGCGCTCCGGGGTTCGGCGTCATATCGGGTTCCGGCGCCCGCTATTCCGGTGGCGTGTTCCGGTGGATCCTGGTGTCGGTGGCTGTGTTGGTGGCTGCCGGGGTGTCGGTGTTTCCGTTGGTGATGCGGCTGGTGCGCAACGGGTTCGCGTCGTGGGCGGCGATGGTGGTGTTGTGCGTGGTGCCGTCCTGGATGCTGGCCAAGGCGACGGGGTCTGCTGGCGCGTCCTTGTTCTGGTGCTGCGTGGTGGGCCTTGTCGGGGTGGTTGGCGCTCGTCCCCTATGTGCTGGAGGTGGTCGGCGTGGGGCTGATTGTCGGTCCGATGGTGTCGGATGCCTTGGAAGGGTTGGATCCGTCCGCCCCTTCGCCTACGGGGATCGTCATCCTCCTTCTGGCTGTGGTAGTCCGGCTGGCCATCATGTGTGTTCCCTCGCGTCGCCGTCATCCAGTTGTCGATAACGGAAGCCTCGGTGCGAGTCGGACTGGCACGGCACAGTATCCAGGGGACCCGAACGGACAGTGACCCCTATCCTGTAACAGGAAAGGGTGAACCTCGGCGATGCGGGATGGAAAGAGACCTGCATGAACGGCACTGATGCAAGGCCGGAATCGACGGTCTGGCGGGCCGAGTGGCGGATTCGCGGCTTTGAACAGGAGGGTTGTGCGTTATGGCTGATGGTGTTTCTGGTTCCTTGCGGCTTCCTGTGGGGAGGTCCTGGCTGCAGAGCGCTTCTTCGGTCATGTCGCGGGTGGCGGGGTGTGCGCGTCATGCGGCTGTGGGGGAGCGTGCTTTTTCTCGTGCCGGTGTGGTGCGCAAGCTGGCGGTGTGCGGTGCGGCCTTCCTGGCGGGGTTTGTGCCGGGCTGGGCCTTCCTGTACGACCAGGAGGAGCAGTGGGTGCGCGACCGTTGCATCCTGTTTCTTCTGATGGGCCTGTTCTCGATTTTTGCGATGTGGTGGTATTTGGGCCGGTTCGAGAGCCATGGGGGGCGTCCTGGGTTCTGGTGCCTGGCGCTGACGATGCCGACGATGCCCTGCTGGGGGGTGGCGTTCGGTGCGGCAACTGGTATGCATCCGGGGGTGATGCGCTGGGTGCTGGTGTCGGTGGCTGTGCTGGTGGTGGCCGGGGTGACCTGGCTGCGGTTTGTGTCGGATCGGGTACGTGGCCGTGTGGCGGCCTGGGCGGCTTCTGCTGCTTCGTGCGTGGTGCCGTCGTGGATGCTGTGCCTGCTGTTCGGGGGCTCCCCCTTGTCGTGTCTGCCCTGGTGCGTGGCGGTGGGCGCGACGGGCGCCTTGTGGTTTCTGCAGGATCTGTGGGCGATCGATTATTGCGCGGGCGACAATCGTGACGCCTCCTTCGAGTGGCTGGCGGCCTGGGCGCTGATCTTCGACCTGATGACCCTGGTGGCTGCACTATATCGCGGCGGCACCGCCGCACAAGGGCAATGAGCTTGCCCCGGGGGGATGCTGCTCTCTGCCCGGCTGAGTAGTGCCAGGTGATGGATAGACGCGGATCGAACGCACAGCGTGGGAGGCGGCAGGGTAGCCGGGCTTGCCCTGCCTTCTGGCTTATGCTACTGGGAACCGCCTCTTTCCCCTTCTGTTGATTTGGGCAGGGACCGTGACTGACAGTGTGAGGGGGAGGGGTGTCGCGAGGGTGATGAGTCCCCGTCTGCAAGTAGCGTTGAAGTATGTCTGAGCTTCAAACCCATCTGTTGGACGAGGCCCCGTTTGGGCGGGTCGTGCCGGCCATGGTCACCCCCATGAACCATGACGGGTCCGTGGATTTTGAGGCCGCTGGCAAACTGGCCCGCAGGCTTGTCGCTGATGGGGCGGATGGGTTGCTGGTCAACGGCACCACCGGCGAATCTCCGGCCACCCACATGGAAGAAAAAGTCGATTTGGTGCGAGCCGTAAAGGATGCCGTCGATGTGCCCGTCATCTCTGGAGCAGGCTCCAATGATACGGCTCATACGGTACGCATGGCCGAGATGACCCAGGAAGCCGGGGCGGATGCGCTCCTCGTGGTCATGCCTTACTACTCCAGACCCTCCCAGGATGGGGTTGTAGCGCATTTCAGGTCCGTCTGTCAGTCTGCGGATCGTCCCATTGTGCTCTACGATGTACCCGGCCGCACCGGGTTGCACGTGACTGTGGATACCTACCGTCGTCTCGCCGAGTTGCCGCATGTCGAGGCAGTCAAGGATGCCACTGGTGATCTGGCCGCAGTTCCCATCAAGCGCAAGGAGACGGGGCTGATCTGGTATTCCGGTGATGACGGGCTGTACCTGCCCTTCCTGGCCTTGGGTGCCGTCGGCATCATATCGGTCATGGCCCATGTGGCCAGCGGTCCTATGCAGGACCTGGCGACTCGGTTCGATCAAGGCGACCTGAAGGGGGCACAGAGGTTGTCGACCGCCTTGGCGCCGCTGGTTCAGGCTCTGAACGGCCAAGGGCAGCAGGCGGTCATGGCCAAGGCCGCTTTGAAAGTGGCCGGCGTCTTGGACAGCACGACGATGAGGCTCCCTAATCTTGGGCCTGGCAAGGACCAGCTGATCCAAGCAGAGAAAGGCATGAAGGCCGCAGGGCTGATGCGTTCCTGACAAGCAACCAAGCGTCGCCCCCGTATCAGACGGGGGTACAGATAATGGAAACACAAGTGAGAATGGCAAGAAAACAAGAAGAATCAAATACGACCGGCAAGAGCAGAAATCGTCGGTCCTCCTCCAAGAACGGCAAGCAGGGGTCAGGCAGGTCCCGGGGCGAATCCCGCAGCCGCCGCAATGGCGCCATCGCCCGCGGCAAGGGCACTCAGACTGAGCAGCGTCTGGTGGCGCCCCCCAAGTACCGCAAGGGCTCCATGCGCATCGTCCCCCTGGGCGGCCTGGGCGAGATCGGCCGCAATATGAATGTGATCGAGTACAACGGCCACATTCTGCTGATCGACTGCGGCGTGCTCTTCCCCGAGGAGGAGCAGCCGGGCGTGGACCTGATTTTGCCCGATTTCAGCTACATCAAGGACAAGCTGGATCAGGTGGATGCTCTGGTGCTGACCCACGGGCATGAGGACCATATCGGCGGTGTGCCCTACCTGCTCAAGCTGCGTCCGGATATCCCTCTGATCGGTTCCAAGCTGACTCTGGGGTTCGTTGACGCCAAGTGTGAGGAGCATCATCTCAAGCCCACCGAGGTTGAGGTCAAGGGCCGCGACAAGCTCAAGGTAGGTCCCTTCAACCTGGAGTTCGTGGCGGTCACCCACTCTATTCCTGACGCCCTGGCTGTCTCGGTGCGCACCCCGGCGGGTCATATCATCGACACCGGCGACATGAAGATCGACCCGCTGCCTTTGGATCACCGCTTGACTGACCTGCGGGAGTTCGCCAAGCTGGGCGAGTCCGGCGTGGATCTGCTCATGGTCGATTCCACCAACGCCGAGGTCCCTGGCTTCGTCAAGCCCGAGATCTCCATCGCCCCCGCCTTGGACAAGGCCTTTGCCGAGGCCCAGCGAAAGATCATCGTGGCCTCCTTCTCCAGCCACGTCCACCGGGTGCAGCAGGTGGTCGACGCCGCCCACAAGTTCGGTCGTAAGGTGGTTTTCGCCGGCCGGTCCATGGTCCGCAACATGTCCATCGCCTCCGACCTGGGCTACCTGCACCTGCCTGAGGACACCGTGGTCGACCTCAAGGATGCCCACAGCATCCCGGACGAGAAGATCGTCTACATGTGCACCGGATCCCAGGGCGAGCCCATGGCGGCTCTGGGCCGCATCGCCGACGGGACCCACCGTGACATCACCATCAACGAGTTCGACACGGTCATTCTGGCCAGCTCGCTGATCCCCGGCAATGAGCATGAGGTCTACAAGGTCATCAACAAGCTGGTGCGCCTGGGAGCCAAGGTGGTCAACCGCGACAACGCGGCCATCCACGTCTCCGGCCACTCCGACGAGGGTGAACTGCTCCACTTCTACAACATCGTGCAGCCCAAGTGCGCCATGCCCATCCACGGCGAGAACCGGCACCTGGTGGCCAACGGTCTGATCGCGGTCAAGACCGGCGTGGACCCACAGAACGTGGTCCTGGCCGAGGACGGTGACGTGGTGGACCTCTACCATGGCCAGGCCGCTGTGGTCGGATCAGTGCCCTGCGGGTACGTCTATGTGGACGGCGACTCCGTGGGCCAGCTGACCGACGACGAGCTGGAGCAGCGCCGGATTCTGGGCACCGAGGGCTTCGTCTCCGCCTTCGCCGTGGTCGACACCGAGACCAGCAAGGTTGTCTCCGGCCCCAAGCTCTACCTGAACGCCGTGGCCGAGGACGAGAGCGAGTTCAAGTCCATCAACGCCCAGATTGTCGATCAGCTTGAGGATGCCATGGCCAAGGGCACCACCGGCACCTACCAGCTCCAGCAGATGATGCGCCGCACCCTGGGCGGCTGGATCTCTCGCAAGCTGCACCGCCGGCCCATGATCGTGCCCGTGGTGGCCGACATCGCCACCGACGTGCAGCCGCAGGACTGACGCCACTGTCTGCATACTGATACCGAAGGCTCCGGTCGCCCAGATGGACGGCCGGAGCCTTCAGTGTTATCAGTAAAAGGGAGCGCTTACATGCTCACGATGATCTTGACGTGGTTTTCCGCATCCTCACGCAGCTGACGGAAGCCCTTGTCCACGATGTCCTCGACCTTGATCCGATCGGTGATGAAGGTAGACAGGTCGATGTTCCGGTCATGGATGAGCTTGATGGCGTCAGGATGGTCGTTGGCGTATCCCATGGTACCGCGGATGAACTTCTCGCCGAAGCCCAGCTCCTTGGTCAGGTTCAGCGTAATGGGCTTGCCATGCAGGGCTACGACCATGAGCCCGCCAGTGGCCTTCAAGGCCTCCAAAAGCTGGTGGTCGACCGGTTCGGCTCCAGCTGCATCGAAGGCCAGATCAGCCCCGGCTTCGTCGGTCTCGTGGCGGACCCGTTCCGCCAGATCCTCCTTGCTGGGATCGACCACGATGTCGGCTGAATGGGACTGCAATGCCTTCTCCTTACGAGCCGAGGAGAGCTCCGACATGATCACCCGGACTCCCTTCGCCCGCAGGATGGTGCCGATGAGCAATCCTACCGGCCCGGCGCCGCCGACCACTGCGGTCTGTCCTTCTTGGGGATCCATGGCGCGGATGGCGTGGTGGGCCACGGCGAAGGGCTCGATCATGGCAGCCTGATCCAGAGGGATGTCGCCCACGGGGAAGACGTGCTCTGCCGGAACCACGATGTGCTCGCTGAGTCCGCCGCCGCCTCCATTGATGCCGATGCCGGCCAGCTTGTCGCAGTCATTGTAGTTGCCGGCCTTGCAGGCTGGGCATTCGCCGCAGGCGATTTCGGCCTCGACCACCACCGAGTCGCCCACTTTCATGTCAGTGTGCACGTCGTCGGCGATGGCCTCGACGGTACCAGAGATCTCATGGCCGAAAACCACCGGCAGGGTCTCTCCCGTCAGGGGATGGGGATGGTCGGGCGAATTGCCTCCGCCGTTGACTGCTCCGTCGTAGTACAGATGGACATCGGAACCGCAAATGCCGGTGAAGGCGGGGTGGATCTTGATGGTCCCGGGTTTGAGCTCCGGCTCAGGCACGTCCTCCAGACGCACATCTTCCTTGCCGTAGTACATCAATGCTTTCATATCGTATATCCTCTCTGATATGCGTGTAGGTCCTGCACGGACGAAGTTGAGTACCCAACATGACATCCTTGCGGGTGGGTGACGCTCCCTCGTTGGAGACCGCCCGATACTCATATTACCGCTGATATGCAGCCCAAGTAATGGGAGTTTTGGCAAGGACCTCCCCACCCTGGTCGAAATCGAAGTCGGCCAGCCAGTGTCCGAACCTGCTGGATCCCTTGCCGCACCAGACCACACAGGCACTGCGGTCAGCCTGACCGCTCAGCAGACGGTTGGCGGTTCCGGTCACTCGGTCGTTGCCCAGACGATAGTCCAGGAACTTGCCGTCCTCGTAGTGGCGGGCCACCCGCTGACGTTGTTCCTGGTCCAGCACCCGCCAGGGGTCGACAGCGCAGAAGACCCTGGCAGGCAGGTCATGCTCTGCTGCCTGGATCAGGGCCAGGCCTCCGCCCAGACTATGCCCGGTAAAGAGGACACTGCGGTCAGTTCCCGTCTTGCGTGTAGCCAAGTCAAGTGCCTGCCTGGCCAGGATGCCTGCCTGCTGTGTCTGCCCTGGTTCCCCGTTCAGCGGCGGCAGGAAGCAGGTCAGCGCGGCATGGATGTCGTGGCGGGGGTCGTCACGCAGGTTGGTGCCTGCATAGACCACGGCCAAATGGGCATAGTCCGGACCATCCGCCAGGCCCTGGGCGGCGATCATCCCCTCGAAGCCGTTTTCAGGGCAGTAGCGGGATCGCAGTACCCAGTAGCTGCCCAGAGCTGGATCCTCGAACCAGTGCAGGCCCGGCCGTGTCTTGATATCCCCTCGGCCGATCCCGTAGGAATACTGGCAGAGCATGTTGAGCTGCTGTGTGGTAAACCCGGTCCGGACCTGCATGGCGTTCCCTTTCTGCCAGATTCGTGAGGCATCGACCATGACCAACCGCCTGAAGGCCCGACTATTCCCGTCCAGACTGCGCCGTCAGAAAAGAGGGAAAACGTCCCGCTGGCCCGTCGGCTGGTGACCGCATTAGACTTGACTTGCCATATCCATACAGGACCTATGCCGATGCCGGTGGGGGCACCGACATCCATGCGCGAAAGGAAATTCATGCCCGGAGCCAATCTGACTCGTGTGGAAGCCGAAGAGCGAGCCGTCGTTGTATCCAATGTCAGCTATAAGGTCAATCTGGACCTGACCAAAGGGTCTGCCACCTTCCCCTCCACGGCCCTGATCGACTTTGATGCCCGGCCGGGGGAGTCCACCTTTGTGGATCTGATCGCCGACCAGGTCAGTCTGATCGAGCTCAACGGCCAGCGTCTGGACCCGGCCCTGGCCTTCCGGGATGACCGGATTGAGCTTAAGGATCTGCGCGAGCACAACCAGCTGCGGGTGGAGGCCCTCTGCCGTTATTCGCGGACAGGCGAGGGTCTGCATCGCAGCGTGGACCCCTCGGACGGCAACGTCTATCTCTACTCCCAGTTCGAGGTGCCTGACGCCCGCCGGGTCTACGCGGTTTTCGACCAGCCGGACATCAAGGCCCTCTTCGACTTCACCGTGGACGCCCCGGCATCCTGGACGGTTCTGTCCAACATGCCTCCCGCCTCGCATCAGGACCTGGACAGCCGCACCGCCGAGGGAACCCTGGAGGGCGGCCGCACCGAGGGTGTGACCCGCTGGGTCTTCCAGACCACCCCGGTGATGAGCTCCTACCTGACCGCCTTCGCCGCCGGACCTTACGCACAGTGGACCAGCGAGTATCAGAACGAGGATGGACGAACCATCCCCATGGGCCTGTACTGCCGCCAGGCGCTGAAGGACTCCCTGGACGGAGACGCCGAATACCTCTTCGATGTGACCAAGAAGGGCTTCGCCTTCTACGCCAAGACCTGGGACCTGCCCTTCCCCTGGGCCAAGTACGACCAGATCTTCGTGCCCGAATACAATGCGGGCGCCATGGAGAACATCGGCCTGGTCACCTTCCGCGACTCCTACGTTTTCGAGTCCAAGGCCACCGGGGCCCAGATCAACCGCCGTGTGGAGACCGTCCTGCACGAGCTGGCCCACATGTGGTTTGGCGACCTGGTGACCATGAAGTGGTGGAACGATCTGTGGCTGAACGAGTCCTTCGCCGAGTTCATGTCGACCCTGGCCACTGCCGAAGCCACCGAGTGGACCGACGACTGGGCCACCTTCTGCTCCGGCGAGAAGAGCTGGGCGCTGACCGAGGATCAGCTGCCCACCACCCATCCTGTTGTCGCCCCCATCCGCGACCTGCACGACACCGAGGTCAACTTCGACGGCATCACCTACGCCAAGGGCGGTTCCGTCTTGAAGCAGCTGGTCGCCTACGTGGGCCGTGAGCGCTTCTTCCAGGGCATCCACAACTATCTGACGGCTCATGCCCATGGCAATGCCACACTGAACGATCTGCTGACCGAGCTGGAGAAGACCAGCGGCCGCGACCTGGGCAACTGGTCCCGGCTCTGGCTTGAGGAGGCCGGCATTACTACGCTGACCAGCCAGGTGCAGACTGACGAGCAGGGGATCATCACCGCCATGCGGATCGACCAGACCGCCCCCGAGGAGCATCCGGTCCTGCGCCCGCACCGTCTGGCTGTGGGCTTCTATAACGAGGATCAGTCCGGCAAGGTGGTGCGTACAGACCGCTTCGAGCTGGATCTGGACGGCCAGGGAGCCGAGGTGCCCCAAGTCGTTGGCAAGAAGCGTCCGGCCCTGATCCTGATCAACGACGATGACCTGACCTATGCCAAGTTGCGCCTGGACCAGGACTCTCTGGAGTATGCCACGCAGAACCTGTACCGGATCGAGGATCGCCTGGCCCGGGCCGTGGTCTGGCTCAGCCTGTGGGACATGACCCGGGATGCGCAGTTCCCTGCTGAGCGCTTCATCAGCCTGAGCCTGAAGGCCCTGGCCACAGAGCACCAGTCCACCACTTTCCGCTACGCCCTGTCGCAGATCTCCACGGCCGCCCACCACTTCACCGCCTCCCGTCGCCGCCAGCCCATGCTGCAGCTGGTGGCCAGCACGCTCTGGGATCTGGCCATGAAGGCCCAGCCGGGTTCCGACGAGCAGTTCCAGCTGGTCCGCGCCTACCTGGGCTACGGGGACGACGCCGACTTCGAGGATCACGCCCGCGGCCTGCTGAGCGGCGACCTGAAGCTGGAGGGACTGACCATCGACAACAACACCCGTTGGCTGATTATCCACGCCCTGTCCGCCCACGACCTGCTGGCTGACGGCGAGATCGACCGGGAGCTGGCCGCTCGAGACACTACCGAGAACCGCGAGTTCGCCATGGGCGCCCGGGCCGCCCGGCCGACGGCTGAGGCCAAGGCCTGGGCCTGGGATCAGGCCCTGCACAACGAGGATCTGACCAACTCGCAGATCGAGGCCCTGGCCGACGGCTTCTCCGGCTCGGGGGACCAGGAGCTCTTCGCACCCTACGTGGACCGCTTCTTCGCAGCCGTGGACCAGGTCTGGACCCAGAAGACCTTCCACATCGCGGAGACCCTGCTCAACCCCCTGTCAGCAGGCGGGCTCTACCCGTCCAAGGCCGACCCGGCCGCCCTGGTCAAGGCGGGCGACGCCTGGCTGGCCGACCACGCCGAGGCCCCCAAGGCCCTGCGTGGGATGATCATCCAGAACACGGAGTCCTCCAGGCGCATCCTCAAGGTCCGCGAATACAACGAGCGCCTGCGCTGAGTATTCTGCCCGCCCTGGCCCGGGTGGCGGCGGGTCAGGGGCGGGGCCATAATGAATCTGTTGTCTGCATGCAGGATGGTACGTTCGGAGGAGAGCAAATGCCCAGATTATTCGGTACCGATGGTGTACGCGGTTTAGCCAATAGAGACCTGACTGCACAGCTGGCCTTGGATCTGGGCGATGCAGCAGTCCGGGTCCTGGGCCGTGGCGCGGATCGGTCCGCTGGCCGCCGACGGGCTCTGATCGGTCGTGACACCCGGGTCTCCGGGGACTTTTTGGCATCAGCCTTGGCTGCCGGTATGTCATCAGGCGGCTTCGACGTGATCGATGTGGGCATCATCCCCACTCCGGGCATCGCCTACCTGACCAGCGTGCTGAACGTGGAGATGGGTGCGGTCATCTCCGCCTCCCACAACCCCATGCCCGACAACGGCATCAAGTTCTTCGCCCGGGGCGGCTTCAAGCTCCAGGATTCCAAGGAGGACGACATCGAAGCGGTCCTAGGGCAGGACTGGGAGCGCCCGGTAGGCGAGGGCGTGGGCCGCGTCTCCCATGACACAGTGACCGCCACCAACATGTACATCGATCACCTTGTTGAAGCAGTTGCCCCTGTTGCCCCCGACAAGACCCAGACCAAGCCCTTGGATGGTCTGCGGATCGTGGCCGACTGCGCCAACGGAGCCACCTCGGTGGTAGCCCCCGAGGCTCTACGCCGGGCCGGGGCGGACGTGGTAGTCATCAACGCCTCGCCTGACGGCTACAACATCAACAAGCACGCCGGATCCACCCATCCCGAGCAGTTGCAGGCCATGGTCCAGGCCTCGGATGCGGTCATGGGCGTGGCCTTTGACGGGGATGCCGACCGTTGCCTGGCCGTGGACGAAGAGGGTCACATGGTCAATGGCGATCAGATCATGGGCATCCTGGCCCGCGCCAAGCAGCGCGAGGGGAAGCTGGCCAACGACACCCTGGTGGTCACGGTCATGAGCAACCTGGGACTCAAGCTGGCCCTGAAAGAGATGGGCATCGTCACCGTCCAGACGGCTGTGGGCGACCGCTACGTCCTGGAGGAGATGCTGCGCGGAGGCTACACCTTGGGCGGCGAGCAGTCCGGGCACGTCATCAACCGGGAGTTCGCCACCACCGGTGACGGGACCCTGACGGCCCTGACCCTGGCCAAGGAGGTCGTGCGCTCGGGCAAGAGCCTCAAGGAACTGGCCGCCGACTTCCCCCAGCTGCCCCAGCAGCTGATCAACGTACCCGGTGTGGACAAGAACGCGGCACGCACCAATGCCAAGGTTCAGGATGCGGTCGAGGCGGAGGAGCGGATGCTGGGCAGCACCGGCCGGGTCCTGCTGCGGCCCTCGGGCACTGAGCCCCTGGTCAGGGTCATGGTCGAGGCGGCCACCCAGGAGCAAGCTGACCAGGTCTGCCAGCGGCTGGCCTCGGTCGTGGCTGACGAGCTGGCCATCTAGAGCGACGAACCAGAAAGGCGGAATCATCCATGTTCGGCAGAAAGGCGGCTTTCGACGCCGACCTCAATCACCGGGTGGAGTCCATGCTGGCCGAGGCCGGCAAAGAAGAGCTCCTGCCCATCGTGCAGATGGGCGAGCCCGTCCTGCGCCAGCAGGCTCAGCCCTATAAGGGTCAGCTGGCAGCCAAGACGCTGAACAGGCTGCTCAAGGCCATGCGCACCACCATGCTTGAGGCCCCGGGCGTGGGACTGGCAGCGCCCCAGGTGGGCCTGGGGCTGGCCATCGCCGTCATCGAGGATCATGTCCGCGACGACGAGGATGATCCGCGCCAGATCGACGAGTTGCCCTTCAGGGTCATCATCAACCCCTCCTATGAGCCTATCGGGCAGGAGACCGCGGCCTTCTATGAAGGATGTCTGTCCCTGGAAGGATTCCAGGCGGTCCGGCGGCGTTGGCTGGACATCACTGCCAGCTGGGAGGATCGTTCCGGGCGCAAGCACCGCCAGCACATGCACGGCTGGCCGGCCCGCATCTTCCAGCATGAGACCGACCATCTGTCGGGCGAGGTCTACATCGACAAGGCCGAGATTCGCAGCCTGTCCTCCGACGACAACCTGAGCGAGTACTGGGCCTACGACCCGGTCCCCACCGAGGCGGCGCGGGAGCTGGGCTTCACCATCTGATCCAGAGCTATATCCTCAGTCAGTTCCGGTCCGTCACCCTTCAGGGGTGCCACCGGGTGCATGGTCAGTGTCTCAGAGACATGGCGGCCGGGCTCAACGGCTTCGGGCAGGATCTCCTGGCCGTCTATGCTCGGATCCAGCCAGGAATCCAGATTTTCCTCAGTGATTAGCAGGGGCATCCGATCATGTACCCGGGCGGCATCTGGCGTGGCTTGCGTCGTCAGGATGGTTGCCGTCAGCAGCCAGGGCTGGCCAGGTCTGGCACGCCACCAGGAGTAGAGGCCGGCGATGCTCAGGGTGTGGCCGTCGAGAGCCTGGAAGTAGTAGGGCTGGTGGTCAGGTGTCCACTCGTAGTAGCCGCTGGCCGGAATGATGGCCCGCTGGTTTTTGGCCGAGTCCGCGTAGGTCCGCTTGGTCAGGGCACTCTCCACCCGGGCATTGTGGGTGGGATAAGACATCTGATCGGTATCCGACCAGGAGGGGACCAGATTCCAGCGGGCCGCATGCAGGTGTCGCTGCCCATGTCGGTCCTGGGCCACCAGGGTGATGGCCGACCCGGGGCTGATGTTCCAGGAGGGTTTGGGCAGTCCCGGAGCCTGCCGGGCGTCATATTTTTGGGCCAGACCGGAGTAGTCCAGGTCAGCCGCGAATCGTCCACACATGAAGCCCATTCTATGGATGCTTGGAGCCCCCGTCGAGGAAACGCCGGAGGCCTCTTCCCGGGCCAGTCTAAATGCTGATTGACCCCTCTTTCCTGCTAGCATGAAAGTGGTCTGCGGCAGCGGTGCATACATTGAGGATGACCGTGGCCACAGCGCAGTGTTCAACATTGTTTTTTGCCCTGCCTGGCATGAGGCCGGTGGCGGCATGGTGATTAGGAGATGGTTTATGCCTCAGAAGATCAAGGCGTCGATTGCCTATGGCATCGGCAAGGGCTTTGCCCAGCCCGAGGAGATCATCATTGACGACCCTATTGGCGCGGAGGTCCTGGTGGACGTGCAGGCCTCAGGTCTGTGCCATTCGGATCTGCATCTGGTCGAAGATGACGACAAATTCTTCCCCTTCCCGGCCGTGATCGGCCATGAGATCTCGGGCATCGTCGAGGCCGTGGGCCCCGAGGTGTCCGGCATCAAGGTGGGCGACCACGTGGTGGCCTCCCTGGAGCAGGTCTGCGGACACTGCGCCAACTGCCTGAAGGGCCAGCCCCAGTCCTGCACTCAGCAGCAGGAGTGCGTGCGCGGCGCGGGCGAGAAGCCCCGCCTGTCCTTCCCTGACGGTCGACCCATCACTCAGGCCTTCGGCACCGGCGGTTTCGCCGAGAAGGCCCTGATTCACGAGAACCAGCTGGCCGTGGTTAACAACCAGGTCAAGTGGGATGAGGCCGCCTGCATCGGCTGCGCCACCATCACCGGAGCAGGGGCTGCCATCAACACCGCCCATGTGCGCCCCGGCGACACCGTGGCCGTTATCGGTACCGGCGGCATCGGCCTGAACATCATTTCAGGAGCCCGGATTTGCGGCGCCAAGCGGATCATTGCCATCGACCTGCTGGACAACAAGCTGGAGTTCGCCCGCAAGTTCGGTGCCACCGACGTGATCAACTCCAAGAACGAGGATCCTGTGGCCAAGGTGCGCGAGCTGACTGACGGAGGCGTGGATCAGGCCTTCGAGGCCATCGGTCTGCCCGTCACCATGAAGCAGGCCTGGGACATGCTGGGCGTGGGCGGCACCGCCTACCCGATCGGCCTGACCAAGCCGGATGCCACAGTCTCGCTGGAGATCAACCCGGCCGACCTGCTGGTTCACCAGCGCGGCTTCAAGGGCGTGTGGATGGGTTCCACCAACATCAAGCACGACATCCCCATGTATGCCGACTTCGCGGTGGACGGACGGCTGAACATGCATGACATCGTCAGCCAGCACATCAAGCTGAGCCAGATCGACGAGGCCTACAAGCAGCTGGTCAACGGCGAGGTCATCCGTTCGGTTATCACTGAATTCGACTGATCACTTCCAACTGTTCGGCATGGCTGCTGAAGGTTATGCCGAACAGATTACAGGGGGCTCCGGGTGCGCAAGGCATCCGGAGCCCCTTTAGTTGTTCTGTCAATCCGAGGGCTAGATCAGGACAGGAGTCTGCCGATGTTCTCGGCCGCTGCGGCGAGGTTGTCGGCGGCCTTGGCCATGGCTTCCTCAAGGCTGACGGCTCCGGGGCTGATGCTGAAGATGGCATCGATGCCCAGCTTGTAGAGCTCTTCGGTCCCTGCTCCCACGTTGCCCGCCAAGGCGATGACCTTGCAGCCGGGGGAGGACTCCTTGACGGCCTGGGCTGTGCCTATGGGGGTTTTGCCGAAACCGGTCTGGAAGTCGATGCCGCCCTCGCCGGTGAAGCAAAGGTCGGCATCGCGGGCCAGCTCCTTGAGGTGAGTGGTCTCCACCACAATATTGACGCCCGAGGCCATGACGGCCGGAGTGAAGGCCAGGAAGCCTGCGCCCAGACCTCCGGCGGCTCCTGCACCCGGTGTGGTCTCCACTTCACGATGCAGGTTCTTGCGAATGACGGCTGCATAGTGGGCCAGGGCCGTATCCAGGGTGGCCACCATGGATGGGTCCGCCCCCTTTTGCGGTCCGAAGACAGCCGATGCTCCTTCCGGGCCGGTCAGGGGGTTGGTTACGTCCGAGGCCAGACGAATACGGGTGCTTGCCAGCCTGGGATCCAGCCCGGAGATATCAATTCGGTCCAGCCTGGCCAATGCCGCTCCTCCCTGGGTCAGCTCATGTCCGTCAGCGTCCAGGAGCCGGGCTCCCAGGGCCTGGGCCATACCGGCGCCGCCGTCGTTGGTGGCCGAGCCTCCAAGGCCGACGATGATCTCCTGTGCGCCCTGATCCAAGGCCTTGCCGATCAGCTCGCCCGTGCCGTAGGTGGTGGTGACCAGAGGGTCGCGGGTCTGTTCGTTGACGAACTGGATGCCGCTGGCTGCAGCCATCTCGATGGCGGCGGTCCGTCCATCTCCGAGAATGCCGTAGCTGGCCGTGACGCTCTGGCCTAGAGGTCCGGTGACCTGGGCCTGGATCATATGGCCTCCCGTGGCATCGACCAGGGACTGGACCGTGCCCTCGCCGCCGTCGGCCATGGGCATCAGGACTGTTTCGGCCTTGAGGGGACTGCGTCGCAATCCGCGTTCGATGGCCTTTGCAGCCTCCTTGGCGGTCAGGCTGCCCTTGAAGGAGTCGGGTGCAATGATGATTTTCATAGTTGTGACCTTTCCTGACCCGTCGTTTCAGAAGACCAGATAGACCAGCATGGCCACCAGGGTCATGGTCAGGCCTACCAGGAACTCAAAGGGGACCACCTTCATCCGCTCGCCCAGGGTCATGTTGATGGACTTGGCGGTGACATGGAAGTAGTTGCCGTGGGGCAGCTGGTCGATGACCGTGGCGCCTGCCTGCATGGTGACAGCAGCAGCCACCCCCGAGGTGCCAAAGGCCAGGATGGACTTGCCGAAGGAGCTGCTGCCCAGAATGACGCCCGTGGAGGTGGAGGCGGTAGCGGCGGCCATGAGGATGCCGGCGATGGGGGCCAGCATGGATCCGGGCACGCCCATGGCGTGGATGAGGTTGACGATCTGCTTGGGCAGGTCGGAGCTGGTGATCAGCCCGCCCAGAGCTCCTGCTCCGATCAGGATGAGGACCACGTCCACCATGCGCTGCAGGCCGGCACTGGTGTATGTGAGGATTTTGCCGCCTTGTCCCATGGCCAGCAGACCCAGGATAGATGCCAGGGGCAGGATGTACATGGCATCCACCTGGAACCGCTCCAGCAGGCCGATGTGCAGAATGGAACCCACGGGGTTGAGCAGGAGCAGGACCACGGCGGTGATCGGGGCCACCAGGGAGCGACCCAAGGAAGGCAGATCCTTGTCCTTGGAGGCTTTAGCTGCATCCTCGCCAAGGTCGTCCATGGTGACGATCCGTCCGCGATGCTGCATGATGGTGGCCAGCAGGACGGCCATGGCCAATCCGCATAAGGCGGGGATGAAGCTGCCGATCATGACAGCCGAGGGCTGTACGTGGAATCCCGAGGCTACCGCGATGGTGTTGGGGTTGGGCGAGATGATGTTGCCGGCCTTGCCGCCGCCAGACAGGGCGATCAGCAGAGCCAGTTTGGAGATCTTGAGCCGGCTGCCAACCTCGATGGCGATGGGTGCCACAATCAGGACGGCCACGGGGATGAAGACTCCGACGGCGCAGATGATCATGGTTGCCAGGGCCAACGAAAGGATGGCCATGCGCTCGCCCAGGCCGTCCACGATGGCTCGGGCTATACGGTTGGCGGCGCCGGACTCCATCATGACTCCTGCCAGCACGCCAGCAGCCAGAACCCGGATAACCGTGCCCATGACGCTTTGAGAGCCAGCCACCACGATGTTGACGGTCTGGCCCAGGGAGGCGCCCCCGATCAGGCAGCCTACGATGGCCCCCAGCATGAGCGCATAGGTGGTGTTGAGTTTCCTGAGAATGAGGATGATGGCCAGGGCCAGACCCAGCAGGGCGGCCCACCATGACAAGGTAATGTCCATGTCGGTTCCTTTGATCCGTATCTTGTGCCAAGGACCATGCTTAGCATCGTCATAGATGCCAGACCAGCAACGATCCTTTAGCTTTTCTCACTATCAGTGTGGCTCTGTTAAGCTCTTTTTGCCAGGTCACCCATACTTGAAAAGCGAAGAATGGTGTGCGAAAAAATGGTTCATGTACCATATTTGTCAGGAGGCGAGCCATGACCATAGACCCTGCGACGGCGCAGACAATCGTCGACAACCTCAAGGATGTAATCGAGTACAATATCAATTTCTTCGACACTGAGGGAACCATGGTGGCCAGCACTGATGCTTCGCGCATAGGCAGCTTTCATGGTGCGGCCCGCCAGGCGGCCGTTGACGGTCAAACCGTTGCCGTGGATCGTCGGCATCCTTATAAGGGAGCCCAGGACGGGGTCAATGTGCCGGTAGTGCTCAATGACGCAGTGGTGGCGGTCATCGGGATCACCGGCCCCGTGAACAGGGTGAGGGCTCTGGGCGGAATCATCGAGCGCATGACCGGGCTCATGCTCTGCGCCAACATGGAGCAGATTGCTCGATTCAACAGGCGGATCATGACCAGTAACCTGGTCAACCTGCTGGCCCTGGAGCACAAGGACAACGAATTGATGAACGCCCTGGCCCTGGCCCTTGATCTGGACTTGTCAGGTCCACGGCTGGCTCTGGTCGGCAGGGCTCCAGGAGTCCGGTTGGAAAGGCTCAATCAGGATCGGCTCTACGAAAAACTCTGCAAGACGTGTCTGTCCTTCGGGGTTCCCCTCTTCGCTGTAAGTCCCAGGGACTTTCGCATCTATGCGCCGCAGATGGGGCAGGCCGAGCTTGATGATTTCGTGGCCGCTTTACGGCAGTCTCTTGCTGGTGCGGTCGGCTCCCAAGTGGTGTTGGGTGCGGGGACGATCCAGGCGGATCCGGACCAGTACTGGCGCAGCTACCGGCAGGCATGCATCGCAGCGCGATGGGCCGGATTCACTGACAATGACCAGCGGTATAGGTACGAGCAGATGGGCACGGGGCTGCTGATCACCTCAATGCCCACTGAGCAGTGCCAGGCCTTTGTGGAGCAGGTCTTTGCGGGCCTGGAGCCGGATCGCATTGAGCAGTTCGACAGGGTTTTCAGCGCCTACACCCGGCACAACGGTAGCATCACCCACGCCGCCCAGGAGCTTTTCATCCACAAGAACACCATGCAGAACCGGCTGGATGCTTTGGCGAGAGAGACAGGCTACAATCCCCGTCACCTGAGCGATTATCCCATTCTGGCCGCAGCCTTCGAACTTCGCAAATACTTAGCCTACAAGGCTATTCCTGACGAAAGCGCCGAGTTGAGTGACCACCCTGAGACTGCTGATCAGCCTGGGGGGACGAACTAAACTGGGTTAGACTCTGTGCCCTAATCCTCCGCTGCCTGGTCATCGGCTGAAAGCTGTTTCAGCTCGGCGCGGACCTTTTGGAGCTTGGCAAAGGCTGTGTTGCGGTCCTGGGTGGTTTTGGCCCGGCTATGGTCTCCGGTCAGCTTGGCCTCCTGGGCCTTGAGCAGCTCGATGCGCTCGCGGACGGCGAGGCGTCTGTCCAGATCCGTACCGTCAGTCTGGTCCAGGGTCACCTGGGCGCACAGGCTGTCCCAGAGCTGGTCCATATCCTTGCCGACCAGGGTCAGACTGGTCTCATCGGCAGGGCGGGGTCTGCCCAGGTGAAGCGTATGCCTGGTTTCGTGACCGGCCTTGGTGGGCAGGGCTCGGCGGACGGCCGGTGTGCAGACGAGACCCTCTTCGCCCTGGTGAATGGTGATGAAGACCATGCCTGAGGAGCGCATGGTAGCGATATGTTCCAGCACATCCTCCGGCACATCGGGGGTCTTCAACCCGATGGCCATGACCAGCACTTCATGGCAGTGCGCGCCATCCGTTACAGGGACGGTACCGGGCCGCAGCAGGGCCAGCATGACGATCTTGTCGATGCTGGTGGAGAAATGCTGACGCAGCCGTGAAGAGACGGGTGGTCGCGTGGTGAAAGCTCTTATGGGCAGTTCCCCTTTGGCGGCCGGAATGGCGGTGGTGGGCGGCAGGCCCAGGGAGAGCGCAGACACGCCTTCATAGCTTGCGATTGTCATCCTTGGCCTTTCTGTCGCTGTTTCCGTTATTCTACCGGTAGGAGCGTGATCAAGGGCAAGAGTGTCCGTCTGTCGGCAATGTATATTGGCTGTAAACCCATGAGACCGGATGCGAAGAGCTGTGCGGGTTGGAGTTATGAGGGCTGAATGATAAGCAACGATGCAGGGATGACCGTAACCGACGAGGAGCGCGAACTCCTGGAGGGCTGGACTGAGGTTGACGGCGACCTGGTGGGTTGCAGTGCCGATATGGCCAAGACCGTTCTGGGCTCCCGGCTGACCTTTGGGCGCATGGATGCTCCCCGTTCACGTCACTGGCAGGTGCCCGAGGGAGTGGACTGCTTCAACGACATCGCCTATGTGGACGACGGCTTGCGCGCCCACAAGCTGGATCTGTACCTGCCTCATGATGCCCTGTTGCGCAACGGCAGGGTGACCCCGGTTTACATCGACATCCACGGCGGCGGGTTCATGTACGGCTACAAGGAGCTCAACCGGAACTTCTGCACTCACCTGGCCCAGCGTGGCTTCGCGGTCTTCTCGGTCAACTACCGGCTGATCCCTAGCACGGACTTTATGGGCCAGCTGGGTGACGTGCTGACAGCTCTGACCTGGATCAAGAACCACCTGAATGAGTATCCGGTTTCGCCTGATCGGATCTTTCTGACGGGAGACTCGGCCGGAGGCACCCTGGCACTCTATACGCTGGCTGTCGAGTCCGATGACCAATTTGCGCAAAGGCTGGGTCTGAAGTCTGCCGGTCTGCAGCCTCGGGGCGCTGCTTTTGTCTCAGGCCTGCTCGATCTGACTCCTTACTTATCGGTGGATCTGGAAGACTTCCATCCAACCGGTTCGCCCACCGATGACCTGACAAGGGTCGCACCATCCTTCTTCAGGAGCTTCGTGCAGGCTGGGGGCGACCGGGTGGCCGACCTGACGACTATGGTCGACATGGTCCACCTGCCGCCGGTATTCCTCAACACCAGCGCCGACGACTTCCTGCAGGGCGATGCGCTCAAGATGGCCGAGATTCTGTGCAGGAAGGGCCGCGACTTCGAGTTGCATGACCTGCGGCCCAACCGTCTGCAGACCCTGGGACACGTCTATCCGGTGGCCATGACCTGGTTGGAGGAGAGTCGGCAGACCCTGGATCAGATCCACGATTTCTCCTACGACCTGATTTGAGCCTCTGTGCGCGCCCGGTTCATCCGCTCGCTGGCTATGATGGAAAGAGAAAGGTGGGCATCGATGGCGCAAGGCCCCCGGTGTCTGCACCGCCGCTTACAGAGGAGTGATTCATGGACGAGAAGACCTTGGTAGAGAAGCTGAGCAACCTGGAGACTATCGACCAGCTGGTTGACCTGTCCAAGGAGATCGGCCAGCCGCTGTCATACAACGACGCGGACCAGCTCTTCGGCAGGATTAACCAGTGCAAGAATGATGTCGCACAGCTGGGCGGCGACACCATCGCCAAGCTGGCCAAGAAGGCCTTCAACATCTGAGGCATCAGAATCTGAAGTATCAGATTCCATAAGGGCGGGCTGGTGTTCGGTTCCGCCCTCTTTTTATGCCCGATTTCATGCCCGGGCCCGGGCCTCCTGCTCGATCTGGGCCAGGCTCTTGCCCCTGGTCTCGGGCACCATGATCCAGGCGAACACCAGGGCGCATACATTGATCAGGGCGAAGAGCAGGTAGGTGCCGGTGCCGCCCAGCCGGGCCAGCAGGGTTGGGAAGACCAGGGAGAGTCCGAAGTTGGTCAGGTTCATGGCCACGTTGGCGTAGCCCATGCCGCGGCTCTTGATCTGCTGGGGGAAGATCTCAGACAGAAGCAGCCAGGTGACCGGGGCCACCAGGCCCTGGACGAAGACCACATAGATCATCATCATGCCGATCATGATCCAGGCGGCCGTCCGTGACCCGGAGCCCGGGGTGCCGACGAACCGGTAGCAGACCCCGATAGCGGCCAGGAAGACGATAGTGCCTGCAAGTCCCACAGCCAGAATGGCGCGACGGTCGAAGCGGTCGATCAGTCCCAGCCCTCCGATGGTGGCCGCTACGGCAGAGACCAGGATGACGGGCACGGTGGCGATCATTGATAGTGAGGGGTCGAAGCCTAGGGTGTCGGTGAAGATGGTCGGCGCATAGTAGTTGACGATGTTCAGTCCGGTCAGCTGGTTGATCATGGCCACGCCGATGCCCACGATCAGCACCCGCCGCAGCCAGGGGGCCTTGAAGCTGGGGGTCTTCGCGCTCGCCGGCTGCGATAGCTCCTGCATGGTCACCCGGGCCTCTGACTGGTCGCGGGTGGACTCCAGGAAAGTCGCTGCCTGGTCCGGTTGGCCACGGCGGATCAGGTGGGCCGGACTGTCATGCAGGAAGCAGGCCAGCAGAGCGAGCAGGATGGCCGGGGGAACCAGGGCCCAGAGCATGGTCCGCCAGTCGGCACCCATCCGGTCCAGGATGGCGTTGACGCTGACCGCCAGCAGCTGCCAGACCACGATCATGACCGAGTTGACCGAGACCACCCGTCCGCGTTCCGCCGTGCCGACCATGTCGGCCAGGTAAATGGGCACGATGGTGGAGGTCATGCCGATGCCGACTCCGATGATCAGTCTTCCCAGTCCCAGCAGGGCCAGGCTGGGGGCCAGGGCGCTCAGCAGGGCTCCCGGGATGGCCAGCAGGGCGCCGGTCAGGATGATGTGCTTGGGGCCGAAACGGTCGTTGAACTTGCCTGCCAGGTAGGATCCCAGTGCGGCGCCTATCAGCAGGGCTGAGGTGACCATGCCCTGTTCTCCGGCCGTCAGGTGTCCGCCCGAACCGGAGCCCAGGTTCATATTGACCAGCGCTCCGGAGATGACGGTCAATGTATAGCCGTAGAGGCCGCCGGCCAGCACGCCCAGGGCGGTCATCAGTTGCAGGTTGCGCCGCCGTCCTTGAATCGCGGTCATGGGTTCCCCTTTCGCCTGTTCATCCGGGCTGAATCAGAGTCATCATAGGCACCCGGGGGAGCGGTCCGTCGATCCGGCTCGCCATTGTGGACAGGGCAATCGGCCGGAAACCAGCTGTTGGATTCGCTATCTGGATTCGTCATCCGGACCCTGATCGCCGGCTACATGAACATTTGGGGATATTGTCCACGACTTGCGCATGTCATGAGGGAGCGAAACTGTTCAACTTCGCCTATGATAAACAAGCACCCACCACAAGGACATCGTGGATGCATGCGGCCATGGTCCATACAGCCATGGCAATGAAAGGAAACATTGTATGCGTAAGCTGATTCTCGATCTGGACACTGGTGTCGACGACACTCTGGCTATCTCCTATGCCCTGGGCAGCCCCGAAGTTGAGCTGATCGGCATAACGGGAACCTATGGCAACGTGCTGCTGGAGCAGGGCATCCGCAACGATCTGGCCATCACCGACCTGCTGGGTCACCCCGAGGTCAAGGTCTACCCGGGCCTGTCCCACGCCTCCAAGGCGGACTCTTTCGAGGTGCTGCCTGTCTCCGCCTTCATCCATGGGGAGAACGGCATCGGCGACGTGGCCATTCCCGACTCGGATCGCAAGGCGGAGACGGAGTCGGCCGTGGACTTCATCATCGATGCGGTCAACACTTACGGCAAGGATCTGGTCTACGTGCCCACTGGCCCCATGACCAACATCGCCGCCGCCCTGGCCAAGGAGCCGGAGATTGCCCAGCGCATCGGCTCCATCGTGCTCATGGGCGGGGCCCTGACCGTGCCGGGCAATGTGGACGCCTGGCAGGAGGCCAACATCTCCCAGGATCCGGACGCGGCCGACGTGCTCTTCCGCTCCGGCGCGCCCGTGACCATGGTCGGCCTGGACGTGACCCTGCAGACCCTGCTGACCTATAAGGAGACCGCCCGCTGGCGGCAGCTGGGCACCGCGGCAGGCAACTTCCTGGCGGACATGACCGACTTCTACATCAAGGCCTACGAGACCACCTCGCCCCACCTGGGTGGCTGCGGCCTGCACGATCCGCTGGCCGTGGCCGTGGCCGTGGACCCGACCCTGGTCACCACCCTGCCCATGAACATGAAGGTGGAGACCGAAGGCGCCACTCGCGGGCGCACCATCGGGGACGAGCAGCGGCTCAACGACCCGAACAAGACCATGCGCGTGGCCGTCGGCGTGGACGTGCCCCGCTTCCTGGACGAGTTCATGACCCGCATCACGAAGCTGGCCTCCCAGGCTGACTGAGGTCCGCCATCCCCGGCAAGTTCACGCAAGAGAAAGAGTATTGAAGACATCATGTCCGAAAAGCAATCCACCGAGGATTCGACAGCCGTACGATCGCTGATCCTGCTGCTGATCACCTTCGTCCTGGGCACCCTGTGCCTGCAGGGCTTCAACCTGGTCTTCCAGCAGGTCGGCAAGGATGCCGGCGCCCCCGACCAGGCCTCGCTGATCACGGCCCTGCCCAGCATCGTCCTGGGCATCGTCTGCTTCATCTACGGGTCCCTGGGCGACTTCGTATCCCTGCGCAAGCTGGTCACCTTCGGCCTGTGCATACTGTTCGTCGGGTCCGTGTACGGATACGTGGCCAACACGATCATGGCCCCCAACATCTGGAATGTGATCGCGGCCCGGCTGCTGCAGACCGCCGGCGAGCAGGTGGCTGGCTCGGCCTACCTGGTCGTGGCCACCAAGTACCTCAAGCCCTCCCTGAAGGTGATCTTCTTCGGCATCTTCACGGCCGGCTACCAGGTGTCTGCAGCCATCGGCATCTTCGCCGCCGGTCTGCTCAGCTCCATAGCCTGGCAGTACCTCTTCCTGATTCCCGCGGTCACTATCGTCTTCCTGCCTATCCTGCTCAAGAGCCTGCCCGCCGGCGGCGGCAACGGCGAGAAGGTGGACTGGCTGGGCTTCGTCATCTTCGGACTGGCCACGGCCCTGCTGACCCTCTTCTTCTCGTACACGGCTTGGTGGCTGCTGGCGGCCTCCGCTGTCTGCTACCTGATCTTCGCCGTGTACATCAGCCGGGCCAAGAGTCCCTTTATCACCCCGGACTTCTTCCGCAATAAGCGCTGGCTGATGGGCATCGGTCTGATCCTGATCTTCTACTTCATGAACTACTGCATGTCGCCCATCTTCAACGCCATCGGTCGTGACGTCTACAAGGTGTCGACCACCACTGTCTCCCTGCATGTGGTCTGGGCCTTCCTGGTGGCCGCCGTGCTGGGCACCACCTCGGGCGCCATCGTGGACAAGATCGGTCGCAAGACCGCCATCATCATCGCCGCCTGCCTGATGATTCTGGGCTTCGCAGGGACGGCTCTGGTGGTCAACTCCGGCCTGCTGGCCCTGACGCTGACCGCCTGCGTCTACTATGCAGGGGTCGGCCTGATGTATTCGCCCATCGTCTCCACCGTGCTTGACACCCTGCCCCAGGACCAGTCGGGCCGCGGCGTGGGCATGAACGACCTGGTCATGAATGTGACCGGCTCCATCGGCATCGCCATCATCGGCGGTCTGATGGGCAAGCCCAGCCTGGAGGGCTTCAGCATCATGGGCGCTACCGGCCCGGCCGCCAACTACAGCAACCTGCTGCTGATCGGGGCTGCCGTGTCCCTGCTGGGCCTGGTTGTGTATTTGGCCTGCAAGAAGACCATCTACGCCACGACTGCTGACCAGCAGTAAGAACAGTTGCAGTCGACCGTCCGGGCGCGGCAAGAAGAGCTGTTTTCTCTGTTGCGTTCGGGTGGTCGACCGATGGTGTGGTGGGGGCGCGGGAGGGGTGTCGGCTCTCTTGGGGTTTGAGCCTTGACTGGCACTGGCCTCCCTGCTCCCCCTGTTCTGGCCGGAGGCGGGGGATTGATACGCCACCCGGCCGGTCTTACTCGTGCGAAGCGTGAAGCAGTCGGTGTGTTTCCCTCCGGTGGCGGCGTGAGGCCAGGACCCCGCCCATGCCGGTCATGCCGGTGGCCAGAGCCAGCAGAATGCCCTCCCCGCCGGCTTGGGGGAGCACGCCCAGGGGTGTGTACGTGTAGGTTAGGGACTTGTCCGTCAGGGTGCTTCCTACTCCGCCCATCGTGTAGTCGACGCTGACTTTGACCGGGCCCGGCTGATGAGCGGGCGTGGTCACGGTGACGCTGTTGCTGTTGCTGACATGGGTCAGGTTCGTGCCGGCACTGGTGTCGAACCTGACTGCACTGATCACCGGCTGCAGGTTGAACGCCACCGGCACAGGAGCCGTCTCTCTGTATGTGGTGCCGTTGCCTAGCTGGCCATAGTCGTTGTTTCCCCAGGCGTAGGTGTTCCCGTGCGTGTCGATGGCCAGCGAATGATGATCTCCTGCGCTTATTTGCACGGCCTGAAGCCAGATGGCGGTCGTGTTCGTGGATTGTGCGGAGTTGGACACTTTCACAGGGTTAAGATATGTATCGTTGTTGCTGTTGTTGCCTAGCTGGCCATAGTCGTTGTCTCCCCATGCCCAAGCGTTGCCGTCCTGGTCGACTGCCAGCGAATAGTAGCATCCGGCGCTCACCTGTGTGGCTTTCTGTCCCTTGCTCGTATCGTATGGGTTGCTGGGGTCGCGTACGCGCAGAGGAAAATACGAATTGCTGTAGCCGTTGTTACCGAGCTGACCCCGGTAGCCTTCTCCCCAAGTGTATGCAAATCCGTCGTTGCCTGCGGCCAATGAAAAATCATTTCCGCCGCTGACTTGTATGGCTTTCAGTCCTTTGCTCGTGTCAGTGGGGCTGGCGGGGTCTCGGACGCGCACCGGAACATATGAAGAGCTGCGGCTGTTGTTGCCGAGCTGGCCGTAGTTGTTCCATCCCCAGGCGTAGACATATCCGTCGCTGCCCAGAGCCAACGAGTGGTCGGCTCCGGCGCTGACCTGCACGTAGGTAAAATCCGCCGGCACGTCCGGATACGTCTTCCGGTCAGGCGTCCTCACCCTGACCGGCGTAGACCGGGTGGTTCTTGTCCCGTCGCCGAGCTGGCCATAGTAGCTGTTGCTGCCCCATGCGTAGGCGTTCCCGTCGCTGCCCACAGCCAAAGAAAACTCAGCGTATAAATCTTTTGAACTGCTGACTTGGCTGAACCTGATGCCTCGGCTGGTGTCTGGCGGGGTGATGGTGGTGGTTTCCTTGCCGAGCTGGCTGCCCTTGTCGGGGTTGATGCTCCACGTAGTTTGTTTGCTGGGTGTCCAGTGGGCGGTGAGGGTGAGGTCCTTGGTGGCTGGCTTGCTGAAGTCGTAGGCGACTTCGCCTATGAACCATCCGTCGAACTGGTAGCCTTTTCGTTCCGGGTTGGGTGAAGGCCGTTGGACTCTGCCGTATGGGTTAGGAACAGTCTGGTCTTCTGGTTCGGGGCTTCCTCCGTCTGTGTTGAAGTGGACGGTGTGGCCCGTTTCTGTTTCGGTGTCTCTGGTCAGCGGCTGGTCGACCGTGTAGTTGAAACTTCTGGTGAAGGGCCGGCTGTCCTGTCTGCCGGCGAGTGTGATGGCGGCTGGCCCGGGCTTGCGGGCGGGTATGTCCGTCTGCCAGGATTCATCCTTCTCGCTGAGTTTCAGCGGTTGGCCGTCCATGCTGGCTGATTCCAGGGTAGGTGCAGTGGAGGTATCGACTCTGGCTGTTTTGTCCGGATTGCTCTGATGGTCCAGGTTCCACGTGTACATGTCGCCCTGCCTGTCCAAGGCCATAATCCTGCTGTCGGCTTCGGTGGCCTGCATGTAGTGTTGGTTCCCGTTGTCCGTGCGCATGGGCGCCTTGCCGGGCTGCCATGCCCAGACCTGGCCGTTCGTGCCGGTGATGATGGCCTGGTTGCCGTTGCCGGTGATCCGACTGGTTTTCGCGCCGTCCGGCAGGCCGACAGCTGTGAGACTGGTGGTGCTGTTGGCAAGGTAGTGGGCCTGCCCGTCTTCGTCCAGCAGGACGAATCCATTTTTGAGGCTTTGGGCTTGGATAATGCGGATTTTCGTGTCTTGTTTGATCCTTGCGGGTTTGGCCTTTTCCTTGCCGGTCGCATCCCAAGTCCAGGCCTGCCCTTCCGAGTCCATGATGAGAGCCTGGCTGGCGGAAGCGACGGCGGTTACAGCCTGAGTATGACTGGGCAGACTTGTTGCAGCTTGTTCTCCGGACTTTGCAGCTGGGCCTTGGGTGTCAGACTGGCTGGCTTGGAAGGTGTGGACCTGCCCTTGTCGGTCTACAGCCAGCAGCCTGTCATCGTTCATGCTGATGCTGCTGAACTGAATGTTCTGGCTGACGTCGAGGAGGGTGGGCGTTGATTGTTGACTGACCCAGGTATAGATCTGCTGGTTGGATCCTAATGTGGCATGCCAGTGGCTGCCTGCTGCGGCTTGCAGGTAATGGAACCCGTCGGGAGCCTGGGCTGGGAGAGGAACTTGCGCGGGCGTGCTGTCCTGCGTCCATGTGTAGATGCGGCCGTCGCCGGTCAATCCGATAAACTGGTTTCCTGCCGCTTGGATGCTGGTGTAGCAGGGCTCCTGCCTGTCGGGCGGGCTGATGGTCAGCTGGGCGCCGGTGGCGGGCCCATGGTCCGGGCTTAGCGTCCAGTCTGTAGTTTTGGCCCATTTGGCAGTCAGGGTCATGTTCTGGAGGATGGGCGTCTGGAAGTCATAGGGCTGGCCGTTACAGGTCCACCCATCGAATCGGAAACCATCACGTTGAGGGTTTTGTTCTGGAGGAGCGGCTAAAGACCCGGTTTTCACGGTTGACTGTGTGGGCTTGTTTCCGTTATTCGGGTCGAAGAGCACTGTGTGCGTGGCTTGATCATCCGGCTGTTGGGATGGCTTGGTTGAAGCAGGATTCGTATTGCCGGTAGTAGCCGTCGGCGATGAGGGAGCAGATGGATCTGTTGTTTCGGGATTTAATGGTGATGTGGTTGTCAGTGGTGATGGGGTCGGAAGTGGAGTGTGTGTTGCGTTGCTGGGGAGAGTGCCGGAGGTTCCGTTAGCTACGCGAGGGGTCTGACGCCCCCCCCCCCCCGGGGGGTTGGGGGGGG